>VYMA01000036.1_pt1 | contig 86598 bp, 91 predicted proteins | sample 5109851 | NCBI WGS metagenome assembly VYMA01 (sample SAMN12291814, study PRJNA351875) | freshwater metagenome | isolation source: freshwater lake | place: USA: Michigan, Wintergreen Lake | collected 2011-08-02
AGGTAGAACAAAAAATTAAACAGTTAAATCCTAATCAACTGGATAATTTAGCTCTTGCTTTATTGGACTTTTCGGATGTGGAAGATTTGCACCAATGGTTAAATTAAAGAAAAAGCCTTAGATTGAACAATTTCAGCAACAATTCAGGGATAGCACCGCAAAGGGTGGGGAATTAGGAAAATTTCCGACCATCTCCCCACCCCACACCGATTAACGACATTTAGCGACGCGACGCACCACTAAACCACTACCTAGTATGCCTAATCCGATAATACCAGAAGGTTCGGTAGTGGACGCATTACCAATATCACCCGAAATATCAGAAGCAACAAGGCGAAAGTTATCCATTGCAGCATAAACATTGCTTAGAATATCGGTTTTATGCCAAAAAAGCCGCAATTTTCTCCACGGCAGCCTCTAGAATATCGGGATCGTGAACTAAGGCAAAACGCACATAACCCTCACCACCCTTACCAAAACCGGAACCGGGGGAAACAGCGACACCAGTTTGGGCCACCAATTGCCGACAAAAATCGACGGAATTACCCGGCCAACTGGGGGGAATTTTCGCCCAAACGTACATAGTAGCGGCCGGAGTGGCAACCGGCCAACCGATGCGATTTAGGGCATTAATAAACACATCCCGGCGTTTTTGGAAGATAGCGACGGTTTCTTTGACCAAATCTTGATTACCGGTTAAAGCCGCGATCGCACCGTTGAGAATGCCCAAATACTGATTAAAATCAACCATAGCTTTAATCTGTCGCAAAGCCATAATTAACTGCGGGTTGCCAATGGCGAAACCGATGCGAAAACCGCCCATATTATAGGACTTGGAAAAGGTAAAAAACTCGATCGAATTAGTTTTAGCTCGATCGGCCTGTAAAATTGACGGGGGAGGCGATGTTCCCGCAAAAAAGATGTCTAGATAGGGAAAATCGTGGATTAAAACTAAATTATGCTGACGGCAAAAATCAACCGCTTTTTGGAAAAATGCCAAAGGTGCGATCGCTGTGGTGGGATTATGGGGATAACTCAAGACCATCAGCTTCGATTGTGCCAGCACTGGGTCAGGAATGTCCTCTAAAACCGGCAGAAAGTCATTTTTTGCCAAAATTGGCATTCCGTAGATTTGACCGCCCGCAAGGGCAACACCGCCCAAATGGGAGGGATAACCCGGATCGAGGAGTAGGGCAAAATCCCCGGGGTTGAGAAGGGCCAAAGGTAGATGGGCCGTGCCTTCCTGAGAACCAATCAGGGGTAAAACCTCCGTTTCTGGATCGATGGGGACACCAAAGCGATCGCTATACCAGTTAGCGGCAGTTATTCGGAAGTCTCGCGTACCATTATGGAGTAAATAGCCGTGGGTGTGAGGATCGTGGAGAGATTGCTCGATAGCATCGATAACGTGGGGAGAGGCACCAAGATCGGAGGAACCGAGCGAAAGATCGATAATGGTATTACCCGCTTCTCTACTGGCAGCTTTTGCCCGATCCATATCGGCAAAAACGTTGGATTGCAGTGCCTGTAAGCGGTGTGCTAGGGTTAAGTTATTCATAACCACAGATACCTAATTAGCTGACATAGGTATCGATAAAAGATTGTAATTGTTGTTTACCGATCGCCCCTTCATGACTGGCAATAATTTGGTTATCTTTAAAGATGCGTAAAGCGGGAACACCTTCCACCTTACATTTAGCCACCGAGTTGGGGTTAGGGTCTATTTCTAGTTTAACTACTTTTAGCCGTTCGTCGTAGGTTTTCGCTACCCAATCGATCGAGGGGGATACCAGACGACACGGACCGCACCAACTAGCCCAAAAATAGACTAAAACGGGTTTTTCGACCTCAAAAACCTCTTGGTCAAACTTCTGATCGCTAATGACAGTTACGCTACTCACAGTATTTATTTCCTCACCATCGCTACTGATCATCATAGAGGTTCTGGGTACTTTTCGGCAATTATCCAGTTCCACAGTTCCTCAAACATTAGGATCGAAGACATCGCGTAAACCATCACCGATAAAATTAATACTTAACACCGTGATCACGATAGCTAGAGCGGGAAAAATGACCAAATGGGGAGCAGTTGTCAAGTAATCTTTAGCTTTAAATAACATTTGTCCCCAAGTCGGCACATCGGGGGGGAAACCCAAACCCAAAAAACTCAGGGTTGACTCGGTAATAATCGCATTACCCACGGCTAAAGTGGCTGCCACGATTATCATTCCCAAAACGTTAGGCAATAAATGCACCCAGATTAAACGCCAAGGACTGGCCCCCAAAGCTTTTGCAGCCGAGATAAAGTCCATCTCCCGTAATTTTAAGAAATTTCCCCGCACCAATCGCGCCACCGACATCCAATTTAAACCCCCGATCACCAAAACCACGAGGATAAAAATACCCGTTTCCGGTCCAGCGATTTTTTTGATACTATCGCGAAATAGATAGACAATCAGCAAAAGTAGGGGTAATTGGGGCAAAGATAGAAATAAATCCGTTAATCGCATCAATAAGCCATCGATCGCCCCCCCGTAAAACCCGGAAATAGCCCCGATCGCTGTTCCCAAAATCATCGCCACCATCATAGCAGCAATCCCCACCGCTAGGGAAATTCGACCCCCCACCAAAATCCTCGCCAATTGATCCTGGCCCAGATCATTAGTGCCGAAAAGATGTTTTAAACTAGGGGGAGCGGTGGTTTGACTAAAATCAATGGTATCGATGGGGACTCGATAAAAAATCGGACCGAATAGGACAGCAAAAATAATTATCATTAATGCGATCGCTCCTATTACTGCCAGGGGATCTCGGTAAAAACGTCGCCAAGTATCGATAATTGCAGAAGACAGGGAAGACATAATTAGGGTTGGCTGAATTATCAATTATGAATTATGAATTATCAATTATGAAGTGGGAAGTGGGAAGTGGGTCTTTATCCATTTTCAGGGAAAAAGTGCCTGAATTTTCTCCCCGATCATAGGACAGGCACTTTTTGATATCAAAAAAGCCTAAAGACATTATCCAACAAAGTTTTTAGATTTATTCAGCTAACCCTAGTTAAGTCAACAGATGATTAAAATTTACACGGAAATCGAACGGGGGCAAAATTGGTTAGAGCGCCATCAAAAATCTTCTCCGATATTTGCCCTAGTTTTAGGTTTTACCGAGACGGGATTAATCCCCGGAATCTCCACCGCCGGCGCTACCCCAGAAGATAGAAAATACACCGCGATCGCCGATGCCGAATTTGTCGTTAAAGGGGTTTCTCCCCATCCCCGTTATCCCTTACCACCCCTAACGGTAGGCGCTTCTCCTGCCTATATTACTCGCGCCGTAGTGGAAAAATTAGCCATTCCCGTCCGGGTTTTTAATGCCGGTTTACCCTTGCCCCCGGCCGTCGATTATATCGAACTAGGGGGACAACCGGCCCGTTGTCTCTCCACCGGCCGCGCCCTAGATCTCCCCATAGTAAAACACCTGTTCGTCCAAGGACTAACCTGGGGAGAAAAATTAGCCCGCGAGTCTAGTTATCTAATTATCGGCGAATGTGTGGTGGGTGGCACCACCACCGCCCTCGCTATTTTAACGGGATTGGGTTATCAGGCCAAGGGCAAAGTTAATAGTAGCCATCCCCAGTGCAATCATGCTCAGAAACAGGCAATAGTTGAGCAGGGATTAGCCCAAAAAGAAATTTTTGATCCTTTTGAGGTAATCGCCGCCCTAGGCGATCCTCAGCAGATTTTCGTCGCTGGCATGGCGATCGCCGCAAGTGGGCAGGGTGGGGTACTTCTCGCCGGAGGAACCCAAATGTTAGCCGTTTCTGCCCTAATTCAAGCTCTAGGGGCTAAATATGCCTATCCGGTTAACTGGGAAAATATCATCGTCGGCACAACTCGCTGGGTAGCGGAAGATAAAACGGGGGATACAATCGGATTAGCCAGCATGATCGGAAAAATACCCCTATTAGCCACACAATTAAACTTTTCCGCCTCTAAATACCCGGTTTTGCAAGCTTATGAACAGGGTTTCGTCAAGGAAGGAGTCGGTGCGGGGGGATGTGCGATCGCTGCTTATCTATACCAGAATTGGACTAATCAAGATTTGGTCAAAGCGATCGAAAATTTAATCGGGTTTCAACTATAGCAGTTATCTTAATGATCAGGTAGGAAGTTTTCCTTTTAGGGAGTCGGTCGTCGGATGTGAGTTTTTTAAATTTTATCTAGCTCTAAAGTTTTATTTACCTTCTCCTGCTACAGATTGATAAAATCTTTCTAGACTTTCTACAGAGGTTCGATCATTAAATACTGTATCGATATTCACTTTAGTATAATCTTTGATTGTTTGTCGCCATTGATTATCTAAACCTAAACGGATAGCAATTTCAATATAGTGATTTTTATCCGTAGCAATTGTCTCGGTTATGCCTAATTTTTTCAAGATAGCATAGGAATGTCTTCCGCGCATAAATTCCCCGGGACAGGTAACCACTGGCAGCTGACAGGCAATTGCTTCCAGGGTGGTATTTCCCCCCGACCAACTTAAGTTATCTAAATAGATGTCTGCTAGTAAGTTAAGCTGAAAATAATCATTTTGTTCTAGTTGCGGCATCATGACCCCGTAATCTTGCCAATTGAGTCCATACTTATTAAAAGCTTGACTTAATCTCGACTGAAAGCAATGGGTCACAAATTCGCTACGATGACAGATAAAAATAAATTGGCTATTGGGAACTTGTCGAGCAATTCTAGGAAAAATTTCGTCATTTTCTGGCAGATATTTAAATAAACTTTGACAGTTTAAATAGATGATTTTATCCTCGGCTAATCCCATATCTAAACGAGTTTTTCTCTGGGGAGGAAGGGAAGGTTTGGGATAGGCAATACCTAAATTAGATAAGCGAATTAATTTTTCACTGTAGTGATTATCTCCCTCCGCGGGTTCCATTAATTCACTGGAGATAAAATAATCAATGGTTGGTAATCCTGAGGTGATTGGATGTCCCCAAGTTACACATTGTACTGGAGCTAAACGCAATCCTGCTAGTTGGGTAGTACGAGCATCCATACCAATATCTAAATAAACCAGAATATGTAACTGATTATCTAAAATATGTTGGGCAATTCTTTCCATATTAACTAGATTATCAAACTGATAAAAATAATCACTTTGCTCTTGATATTCTCTCGTAAAATTATCGAAGGTGTTATTAATATCTATTCCATAACAATAAATTTCAAATTGTTCTCGATTTCGCCACTGCAACCATCCTTGAAACAGTTTCGCTACCGTGTGATGACGCAAGTGAGCAGAAATATAGCCAAGGCGAATTTTTCCCGTCGGTATGGTTAGGTTTTTCACCCAATTAGGAAAGTTAACCGAGGCTATTTTATAAACTAATTTTCCATATTTTTTTTGTACTTCTAAATCATTTTTAGCCTGATATTGAAGATAAAAATTAGTTCTTAATCCAATACTTTTCCAAGCATCCTCTTGTTGATGAGTAGTGGTTAAATCAAGATTAGACAAGATATTATCTAACCGTTTCTCGTAGTTTGATCGATATAGCATAATATCTGCTTGAGTTGTGTAAACTATCGGCATTAACCGCATTAATTCTAACTTCAGAGATAGGTGATCGGGAAGATACTCTAAAGCTGATTTAGTTGCTTGAATTGCTACCTCGATCGGATAATTATTTTGCAGTAACCAAATTAGGCGCAAATGTAAATCAATATTTTTTGGATGATAGCTAATGCCTTTTTTATACACTTCTAAAGCTTGTTTTTCTTCTTTAAGAATGAGATAGCAATGGGCGCAATTTAAATAAAAGTTGCTATCTTCTACTTTAATTGCTAATAATTTTTGATAATAGTTTAGTGCTAATTGATAGAGTTTTCTTTGATAAAAATAATTACCTGAGTAAAGATCGGCAATTTGTTGATCAGCTTGCAGGTTTTCCCAAAGAGAGAGATTTTGACTAATTTCTCGTCTATCTCCTGCCAGTTGTTGGGCTGTTTTATAAGCATTTTTTGCCTCTGTCCAAGCTTGTTTAACTAAATAGACATTGCCTAAATTGATATAAAAAGGATAAAAATCCGCTTGGCTATTAATTCCCTGCTGATAGAATTTTTCCGCTGACTCTAGCTGCCCTAATTGATAAAATAAATTGCCCAGTTTATTATAAGCATCGACAAAATTAGCCTTGAGATCGATCGCTTTATGATAAGCTGATAAAGCTATATCTAAACGGGATTGTTTTTCTAGCACCCTGGCCATGGTATAATGATATAAGGCTTGATTTTCCTCTAATTCGATGGCTCTTGCTAAACAGTTAAAAGATTCTGTTAGTCGGTTAATTATATAGTATAAGTATCCTAAATCGTGCCAGATGTAAGCTAATTGTTCACGCCAAGATAAAATTCTTAAGTAAAAGTCCTCAGCTAAAGTATATTCTTGCCGATTGATTGCCTCTTGCACCTCTTGAAGACAGGAGTTGATCGCAGTCAGGGCATAATTTTCTATCTCTTCATCCCCTTCTATTTCTTCTAATTCTAGCCACTGGAGATAGATTAATTTAGCTTGGGCAAACTGCCAACAATCGAGATTTCTAATTATCTCTTTTTTCAGGAGCATAATTAAATCTTGACTAGACTCTGATTGTAATAGCCAAAATAACCAAATTTCTTGCGCTGTTGCTTGCTGCCCTAGCAGCAGATAAGCTAATCCCAGATAGGGATAATAATCAGTCACTTCTGGATGAACCGCCAGCGCTTGTTGACAAAATAACAATAATTGATTATGGTCTCCCGATGCTAACATTAGCTCGATCGCTTGTTGGTTATCACTGTTGATCATTATCTTTGACTCTCGTTGCTCTAATTCCACAATACCCTCGATCGAGCTTCGGGTAACATCTCGGACTTATTGAATTTTAATAGCGATAGATTCGAGGATTTATTAGCCCTATTAAGGCAAAAAATCCTCATTTTGCTGGGATTGTCTTGAATTGACTGCTCTAGTAAGGCAAATAATTTCTCACACAGATAAGAATTATTCTCAATAGCTGTACAATAGGAAAAGACAACTTTGCCAAGAATCGAGCAATGAACGATAAAATAACTCGTAGAGTCTTTCTAGGTGCGGGAACAGCCACCTTAGCGATAGCAGTGGGTCAATTAGGGAAAATAAACGAAGTTTCCGCCCAAACTAAACAATTAAACCTCTATTCCTCCCGTCACTACAACACCGACCGACGATTGTATGACAACTTCACCCGACAAACGGGAATAAAAATTAACCTCGTCGAAGGGGAAGCAGACCCATTAATCGAACGGATCAAAAGCGAAGGCAGCAATAGTCCTGCCGATATACTCCTGACGGTAGATGCGGGGAGACTATGGCGCGCCGACCAACAGGGAATTTTTGCCCCAGTCAATTCCCGCATTCTCACCCAAAGAATTCCCGCTAATTTGCGTCACCCAAAAGGTCACTGGTTCGGGTTTAGTAAACGCTTGCGGGTAATCATGTATAACAAAGACAGAGTTAACCCCAGAGAAATCGATTCCTATGCAGATTTAACCAATCCCAAATGGAAAGGAAAAGTCGTCACCCGGTCATCCAGTAACATCTATAGTCAATCTTTTACCGCTTGGTTAATCGACATCCAAGGGGAAGCGGCCGCAGAAAAATGGTGTCGAGGATTAGTGGCTAATTTTGCCCGTTCACCCCAGGGAAATGATAAGGCACAAATCGAAGCTGTCGCCGCAGGAATTGCCGATTTAGCCCTAGCTAACACCTATTACTTAGCGGGGTATGCCGAAGAAAAAGACCCCGCTAAACGGGCAATTTATGACCAAGTAGGCGTAATTTTCCCCTACCAAAGAGGGCGCGGCGCTCACGTTAATATTAGCGGTGGTGGTTTAATTAAAACCGCCCCGAATCGAGAATCGGCCATTAAATTTTTAGAGTATCTTTCTAGCAATGAAGCACAGAACTTTTTTGCTAAGGGTAATCGCGAATATCCCGTCGTTCGAGGGGTTGCTTTAGACCCTGTTCTAGCAAAACTCGGACGCGGTAAAGAAGATACCGTTAGTGTGGCTAATTATGGTCCTAATTTAGCCAAAGCAGTACAGGTAATGAATCGCGCTGGTTGGAAATAAGTTATCAGTTATCAGTTATCAGTTATCAGTTATCAGTGGGAAGTAAGTATAGCGGTTTTCACAGAAGTGAGTCCCGATTGAAACGCTGAAACGCCTATCTATCAAGGGATTTACTATACCTTATTAGACTGAAAACCGCTATATCTAAGCAAAATTAATTACACATCTAAGCCGTCAGTCGAAGGTTTTTTCAGTGACCAGGCCGACAGTGAACTGAAAACTCAAATCCGATCCCTGATAGCTGTCTTCCGTCTCCTGTCTCGGAGTCTCCTGTCTTGACTAAGAAATTAATTTTGCACGACTACTTAGGAAGTGCGACAGCTGATAGCTAAAAAGCTGATTTAAGACATGAATCTTCTTGTGTGGGGTTTTTAAAACCTAGACCCAAACTAACTTTTGGATAGGATGCACGGTTGACATTCATACCCTGATTCAGCAACGCCCAAAAACTCTCGTATTTTTGAGCTTGTCAGGACACCTCAGGGTGAAATAGTGAAGAAAAGCCGAAAGAATCATGATAATTGTTATTTATTAGCTATAATAACCTAGTTTAGCGGTATTCTACCAGAAAAAACCTATTGCTTTGAGCCTATGGATGTTCGAGCGGCAGTTGCCCTAGAAGCGGGAAAACCCCTAACTATTGAAACGGTACAATTAGCAGCACCGCAAGCGGGGGAAGTGTTAGTAGAAATCAAAGCCACGGGAGTTTGTCACACCGATGCCTATACTCTCTCTGGGGCCGATCCTGAAGGCTTATTTCCCTCAATTTTAGGCCATGAAGGGGCCGGAATCGTGGTAGAAGTGGGAAAGGGCGTCACTAGCCTAAAAGTGGGTGATCCTGTGATTCCCCTATATATTCCCGAATGTCGTCAATGCGAATACTGTCTCAGCTTTAAAACCAATCTCTGTCAAGCAATTCGTCTTACCCAAGGTCGAGGAGTAATGCCGGATGGAACCAGTCGTTTTTCCCTCGATGGTCAGCCTCTTTATCACTACATGGGAACCTCGACTTTTGCTAACTATACCGTACTGCCGGAGATTTCCCTAGCCAAGATTCGCCCCGATGCTCCCTTTGAAAAAGTCTGTTATATCGGCTGCGGAGTCACTACAGGTATCGGTGCGGTGATTAATACCGCTAAAGTGGAACCAGGGGCAAAAGTGGTGGTTTTTGGTCTGGGAGGTATCGGTTTAAACGTTATTCAAGGGGCCCGTTTGGTGGGGGCCGATATGATTGTCGGGGTCGATATCAATCCCCAGAAACAAGCTTTAGCGACCAAATTCGGGATGACTCATTTTGTTAATCCCCAAGAAATTGAGGGGGATTTAGTGGCCTATCTGGTGGATTTAACTAAAGGTGGGGCTGATTATAGTTTTGAGTGTATCGGCAATGTCCAGATTATGCGTCAAGCTTTGGAATGTTGCCATAAAGGTTGGGGTGTTGCCACTATTATCGGTGTAGCCGGGGCCGGCCAGGAAATTAGTACCCGTCCTTTTCAATTAGTCACCGGACGGGTCTGGAAAGGTACGGCTTTTGGTGGGGCAAGGGGTCGTACAGATGTACCAAAAATAGTCGATTGGTACATGGACGGCAAGATTAACATTGATGATTTAATCACCCATGTTCTACCTCTGGCAAGAATTAACGAGGCCTTTGACCTGATGCGACAAGGAGATTCTATCCGCAGTGTGATTACCTTTTAAGCAGGGATAATGTTACATTAGGTTAAGAAATACTTGACAAAAGACTCTTAAACTATATGTCTGCGCCAGTTTCCTTTCCTGAAATCTCGATCGCCGGTATCACGGAACCAATCATCTATCGCTATTTTCAAAGGCTAAACGCGGGCGAATTTGCCAAAACTGCTGGATTATTCGCCGAAGATGCCATTTTAATCGGAACTATTAGCAATTCCTATCAAAGCTCTGTGAGAGATTCTTACTGAGTATTTTTTAAAAATCAAGGTCAGTTAACAAAAGTTAAAATTCATCTGATCATTTACTCCTATTTTGTTAATATATATTGCAGATTACCTTAACTTTAGTAAAGAGAGGAGCTAAATCACCTAGTATTGCGTCCTTTTCAGTAAGCAGTAATCAGTAACCAGTGATCAGTGAAAAGACATTAGGAAAGTGCTATTTAAAACCGCTCACTTAATACTTATTACTTAAAACTCAAATCTCATAACTGATAACTGACTCCTCAATTCTGCTGTAATAACTTTTAAACTTAACTTTTAACTTTAAGCAAATGCGTAATAGCGGACTCCTATCAAAAACCAAAGTCACACTGAAACGGAAAAAAACCCTCCCCGCGCTGACGCGGCCAGCACCAAATAAATTACAGAATAAAATCAAAGATAAAGAGCGTCTAGTCGGTCGTCAGCGTCAGTCCTGGCTAATTATGGGATTAATTAGCATTGTCCTGCTAGGAGGAGTTGGCTCACGATTGGCATATTTACAACTGCAACAAGGGCAAATTAACCGAGAAAGGGCAGAAAATAACCGGATTCGCATTCTTCCCAAACCTCCAGTCCGGGGCAACTTATTCGATCGCAATGGCAAAGTTTTGGCCACGGCCCGCTTAACCCATGCGGCCTATATTTGGCCCAAATCCCAGCGTAATCCCGCCCAAAAACTCAATCTTGACCGTTTAGCCAGTATTTTAGACATTCCCAGAAGCGACCTAGAAAAACGCATTAACGAAGCGGACGAAAACCCCTCCACCCTGATCCGGATTGCTAGGGGTTTAACTCCGTCCCAAATTATCGCCCTAGAGGAATACAAAGACGAATTAACCGGCATTGAAGTGGACGTGGAATCAGTGCGCTACTATCCCAATGGCAAAATCGGGGCGCATATTCTCGGTTATACCGGGGAACTAACCCCGGAGGAATATCAAGCCAAAAGATCCCAGGGCTACCGATTGGGAGATGTCGTCGGTAAAATGGGTGTAGAAGCCGCCTACGAGTCAAAATTGCGGGGAGAATGGGGGGGAATGCAGTTAGAGGTCAACGGATCGGGACAAGTAATCCAAATTCTCGGCCAAAAAATTGCTAAACCGGGGCAAGATGTCACCCTGACACTAGATTTAAAACTCCAAAAAGCCGCCGAGGCCGCTTTAGGAAAACGCAAGGGTGCGATCGTGGCGATCGATCCCCGGGATGGTTCCGTGCGGGCCATGGTCAGTTATCCTAGTTTTGATCCCAATGTTTTCTCGGCCCCAATTACCACCACCACTTGGAAAAAACTACAAGCGGAGGGCAACCCTTTTGTTAATCGCGCTCTCCAAGGATTTCCCCCCGCTTCCACCTTTAAAGTCGTCACTGCCACTGCCGGCATGGAATCGGGTAAATTTCCCCCAAATACGGTCTTAAATACCTTTGCCGCTCTTCATGTGGGGGGGACAGCTTTCGGGGAATGGAATCACGCCGGTTTTGGTCCGATCGGTTTTGTCCGGGCCATGGCCATGAGTAGTAACACTTTTCACGGTCAAATTGGTCGCGGAGTGGGGGGACCGGCTTTAATTGCTATGGCCCGGCGCTACGGTTTCGGTCAGAAAACTGGGATAGAATTAGCGGAAGAAACTCCGGGGTTAATTGCCGATCGCGATTGGAAACTGCGTAATTTTAAAAACTGGGATTGGTCCGTAGGGGATACGATTAATATGTCGATCGGTCAAGGATTTACCCTCGCAACTCCCCTACAGGTAGCTGTGATGTTTGCTGTCCCCGCTAACGGTGGTTTTTTGGTGAAACCGCACCTTTTACAGGATGCCCGCGATGTTAAGGAATGGCGAAAGTCTTTGAACATGAAACCTAGCACCCTAGACACCCTGAGAAAGTCCCTGAGAGCCGTGGTAGCGGAAGGAACTGGTCGGGCCCTATCGGACCCCGCTTTACCGCCCGTAGCGGGCAAAAGCGGTACGGCAGAAGCACCTCCAGGGAAGTCCCACGCTTGGTTTGGAGCTTTCGCGCCCTTCGACAAGCCCGAAATTGTCGTGGTCGCCTTTGCGGAACATTCCGGCGGTGGTGGTGGTAAAGTGGCCGCACCTATGGTGCGTCAGGTAATGGAGGCTTATTTTAATGTCAAGCCGAAAGAAGAAAAACCGAAGCCTTAGAGACCTGTGGCGGTAAGTGGCACACAGCGTACGGTAATTCCCGTGGCCTTGGCCATTTTTTGCGCCCAAATTGCCAATATTTCAGCGTTTACCGGTTTGAGAATTTGCATTCCGTCGGCAGCGGTGAGGGGATTATTACCGCGGGTTTCTAATTGTCTTTGTCTGGCCCGGGGACGGGTCGGGGTGTTAAGTTGAATTTCATCCGGTTGTAGCTGTTGCATCAAATCGATATACTGGTCTTGATCTTGGGGCGACCAAGAGGCCAGCAGCATGGTTTGAATTGCTAGTTTTCCCGACCATTCTTGGCGAAATTGTCTTAATCCCGACCAAAGAATCTGCCAATCCAGGCCGGGGACTGGACGGTTAACCCGTCGCCATTGGGCCTCGGAAACAGCATCGATTTTAGCTGCGACGATATCAGCTTTGCTCAAGTCTTGACGCACTTGGGCATCTCCCAAGAGGGTACTATTGGTTAAGACCGCCACCGGTCGCCTGGTCATTTCCTTGACGGTGGCCAGTATTTCCCCTAAATTGAGGGCGAGGGTGGGTTCCCCGCTACCACTGAGAGTGACTATATCCACGTCCCAGGGAGCAAAAGACCTTAAGTCCCTGCTAATTTGTTCGCTGGTGATAAAAATTTTTCGTTGCTCGGTTTTTTGCTCAATTTCTCCTAACTGACAGTAGGCACAGTTAAAGGAACAGGTGGAAACTAAACCAATCGGATCGATGCCCAGGGAACTGCCGAAACGCCAAGAGGCAACCGGGCCATATACGGAGCAGAAATAATCTTGGCGAGCAGTCATCGAACATACCGAAAGAAGACGGAGAGGGAGGGATTCGAACCCTCGGTACGGTCTTACGATTCGTACAACAGATTAGCAATCTGCCGCATTCGACCACTCTGCCACCTCTCCAAGATGACATTATTTTATTCTAACATCAAATGCCGATTTTTGGCAAGTAATTTTTTTGGGCAGTTAATCGCTTAAACGACCATCCTCCATATTGACAATACGAACGGCAAAGCCGCGCCAAAGGCGATCGGCGATGTCGAGAATCCGGTTATCGTGGGTGACAAGTAAAATCGTGCAACCTTGTTCTTTTGCCAATTTCTGCATGATTTCCACCACATCGCGCCCGGATTGTTTATCTAAGGCCGCGGTCGGTTCATCAGCGAGGACTAATTTGGGATGACTGACGAGGGCGCGAGCGATCGCAACCCGTTGTTTTTGTCCCCCCGATAGATCATGGGGATAATAATCAACGCGGTTGCCTAAACCTACCGACTCCAGAATTGCCGTGGCTTTTCGATCGAGATCTTGTTCTAAAAACTCCTCGTGCAGTTCCAAAGACATCCTCACGTTTTGTTTCGCTGTCAGGAATTTTAGTAAATTATGTGCTTGAAAAATATAGCCAATTTGACGGCGAATTTTCAGCATTTTGCCCTTACCAATTCCTAACATTTCTTGGCCGAGAATTTTTAAACTGCCCTCTTGTGCCGATCGCAAACCGCCCATTAAACTCAATAAAGTAGTTTTCCCCGATCCCGAAGGACCAGTCATAATTACTACTTCCCCCGCTTTAATTTCCAGATCGATATCGTATAAAACCTGTTTTTTTAATTCTCCCGTGCCAAAATAGTGATTTAAGCCTTTAATGGCAATTACGGGTTCATTAGGGCTAAAATCGCCTAATTCTCGCTCTTTTTGAAAAATCAGCATTATTTCACCCTTGATAGCTTAGAAAATATCGGCTGGATCTGCTGTCCTTAATTTGCCCATAGCGACAATTCCAGAGGCAATACACATAATAATTGTTAGGATTAAAACTTCGATCGCCCTAGCGGTAGTCATCACTATCGGTAAAAGTGTAGCGGAGGAAGCGAGATGATAAACACCAAGAGAAACGATAAACCCCGGTATATACCCCAAAACCGCTAGTAATAAAGCCTCTTGCATCAAAACCCCGACTAAATACCAATCACCGTAACCCATAGCTTTTAGGGTAGCGTATTCGGGTAAGTGATCGGTGACATCGGAATAGAGAATCTGATAGACAATGACGATACCGACGATAAAACCGACTACTGTACCTAAACCAAAGATAAAACCAATGGCTGTACCATTTGCCCAATAGGTTTTTTCCCTTTCAGCAAATTCTTCTAAAGTAAGGACTATTACTTCATTTTTAGGTAGAAGTGCCTGTAAATTGGCTTTTACTGCCTCTATATTTGCCCCCGGTTGCAGTTTCACCAGTCCTAGATCGATTTCGTGGGGTTGGCGTTCGGGAAAGAGCCTTAAAAAGGTAGAATCACTGCTAATGACGTTACCATCGGCAGCAAAGGAGGCACCAAGGGTAAAAATTCCCGCTACCTGTACCTCTTTTCTATTTAACTGGACTGTCAAATCGGGGTTTTTCTGGAGTAAATCGGCAATTGGACCGAATTCTGGTCTTCCTGCTTGATCGTACAAGACGCGATTTAACATCTTTAGATCACTGGATTTTTGATTGACTTCCGGGAGAGTAAAAACCCGTTGACTGGGATCAAAACCAAAGACTAAAGTAGTTCTTTCTAGGGTAGTTTCGGGATTGCGCCACTGGGCAGAAGCAATGTAAACTGGGGCTAAAGATTGAATGCCCTCGACTCTTTTAGCTTGGTACAAGCGATCGCGAGAGAAACTTTTCACAGCAAAGAGGGTATTGAATTGGGGATTAATCAGGACTAAATCCGCATTGAGGACATAATGGGGTTTAACGGAAGCATCAAACAAGGCATCCCGAAACCCCAACTGCGTGAAAATTAGGAAGTCAGCAAAAGCAATCCCGGCAATAGCCACGATCAAACGGGTTTTCTCTCGCGTCACCTGTAACCAAGATAGGGGCGTTTTTTTGAATAGATGGGTTAGTTTCATGGAAAACCTACTCATTGATAGTTACAGTTACTTGGGAATTGGTTAAACCTGCCACTTTTTGACTGTTTTCGCGATCTAAGGCAATGCGGACAGAGATCACCTTGCGATCGAAGTTTTCTCCCGGTTGATTGCTGAAGATATTTTGTTGGTCAACTTTTAAAGCAATTAAGCGCACTTTTCCCCTAATTTCGCCCTTAAACGCCGATCCGGTAATCGTGGCAGTTTGTCCCTCGCGAATTTTCCCGATATCGCTTTGATAGATTTCGGCAATTACTTCCATGCGATCGGTTTCAGCGAGGTCAACAATTCCTTGATCGCTGATTTGTTCCCCGATACGGGTATTGACTTTAATCACTTTGCCGGTAATTGGCGATCGAATATAAGCCTGATTTAACTCGGTTTGGGCCTTTTTAACGGCAACTAGGGCAGCATTTACCTCCGCTTCGGCTGCCCGCACATCGACTCCCCGCACTTCCGAGACTTGATTTAAAGTGGATCTGGCCTCTTTGAGCTGCTGTTGACCGGTGGATTCAATCCGGGCTAGGGTAGTCTTGGCTTCTTCTATCTGTTGTTTACCGGTGCGTTCAATCCTCTTTAGGGTAACTTTTGCTTCTGTTAGTTGTTGATTACTGGTTTCTAAATTCAGTCTTTTACTATCAAAACTAGAGGCGGAAATTGCCCCTTCTTGATAGAGTTTTTCGTAGCGATCAAATTCAGCTTTAGCATTGCGATATTCTGCTTCTAATTTAGCAATTGTCGCTTTTTGGGCAGCCCTATCCCCTTCTAATTGCGCTGTTAATCTTTGGATAGTTGTCCTTTGGGTTGCTTGATCTCCTAACCATTGTGCCTCGATTTTCCGCACGTTAGCAGCATTAGCATCGATTTCGCCGACTTTTGCCCCAGCTTTCACCTGTTCTAGTTTGGCTGCGGCTACTTTCACCTGTTCTTGCGCCTGTTGCAGGTTATCCTCTAATCTTTTCTGACTTTCGAGAATGGCGATTATTTGTCCCGTTTTGACGCTATCTCCTTCATCGACTAATAATTGCATGACTCGATCGGAATCAAGCAACATCGGGGCAGATATACTGATAATTTCTGTCCTTGGTTCAATTCTGCCTAAAGCGGTGATTTTTTGCGGTGCGGACGACGCAATTACAGGGGTTTTGGTTTCGGGTTTGGGGGCGACTTGGGAAAGACTATAAAAGGTGGTTATTCCTAATAATCCTGTGCCTAATACTATTAACCCGATCATTAACTTTTGATTTGGTTTCACAAAAGTTTTACCTTTCATAATTTTTTAGTTAATAAGTGATTGTTGGTGGTTAACAGTTTTTCCGCAAATAAGTAGTCAGAATTTTACCTAATAATTCCATTTGTTCATCGATCGCAATCTGTTCATTGCACCACAGGCGCTCTAATATCAGTCCATTAATAACGCTGACAACTAACCAAGCTACACTCGGATCGGTAATACCTAAAATCTCGATTACTGCCTGATGATAGCGGCGATCAATGCGCTCGAAAAATTGACTACGACGCAGTTCTTCTCGTCCTTGGTATTGAGAATAATCAATCCATAAGAATAATTGTTTGATGCAGGAATCCTCGCGATTAGTCATAAATTTTCCGAGAATTTTTAGCTTTTCTATCAGGGTTTTTCCTCGATCAATCTCCGATGCGGCTAATAAAACATCCTCTCGGCACATCTCCTCGATTAATTGCTCGAAAAGTGCCGCTTTACTGGGAAAGTAGTGGTATAGCGTTCCCGTGGACACTCCTAATCCTTGCGCTAATTCTCTCGTCGTCATGTTAGCATAGCCTTTCTCGGCAAAGAGTTCGGCACTTTTTAAGAGGAGTTCTTTCCGGTATTGTTCTACATCTACTATCTTAGGCATAAATTTAATATCGAACGTTCGTTATATTTTAGCTTAACATTACTATAGATGGAGAGCGGTCGTCCCTTTGCCTGTATGCTATAAAGAGGAGCTAATTCGTTATTGAGCGAGCTTTTTCGCAAGGATTGACAGTATGGGTAATATTCACGAGCAGTTATTAGAGGAATTAGCCGAAGTGGAATGGAGCGACTTGATCCCCCATGCTCAAAGGGATGCGCTGATCGTGGTTTCCGATTCCCTCAATTTAATCGAAGTGGCAGAAGCGATCGCCGGTGATCAGGTGGCTCAAGTGCAGAATTGGATCGGGGAAAAACTACTGGAAAAACCGACACAAGAGCAGTTAAGCGATTGGAATTCCCATCCCGATAACCTTTTTAATGCACTAATCGTGCAACCTTTTGTGTTAATTCAGACCATAGTTTAGAATTTGAGTTTTCAGTGAGGTATTGAATGGCATGAACAGGGCTGTCTTTTCACTGATTACTGCTTACTGATCACTGAAAAATCTCCCTTCTCCCCACTGATTACTGATGACTGTTCACTAATCACTGAAAAACCCCCAATCCGTCTAAATGTTAAGTTAAGTATCGAAGAGCGGCAGTTTCATCACCCAGTAGTAATATAATCACTAAGTTATCAATTTTTATCCTTGAGTATGACTGCATTCACCACAACCCCCACCCTTAGCAATTTGCCCGCTAGTGACAGCCGTAGCCGCGTCAGTGAATTTATGAAATCCCTACAGGATGAAATTTGTCAGGGATTAGAAGAAGTGGATGGACAAGCAAAATTTATCGAAGATAGTTGGCAACGGTCTGAAGGTGGCGGCGGACGTTCGCGAGTTTTGCGGGAAGGGGCAATTTTTGAACAAGCAGGGGTGAATTTTTCGGAAGTTTGGGGGAAAGAATTACCTCCTAGTATTGCTAAACAACGGCCCGAGGCTGCCGGTCATCAATTTTATGCCACGGGAACCTCGATGGTCTTGCATCCTCACAATCCTTATATTCCCACGGTTCACCTCAATTATCGCTATTTTGAAGCAGGTCCAGTTTGGTGGTTTGGCGGTGGGGCCGATTTAACTCCCTACTATGCTTTTGAAGAAGATGCTAGTCATTTTCACCGCACTTTTAAACAGGTTTGCGACCAACATCATCCCGAATATTATCCCGTTTTTAAACGCTGGTGTGATGAATATTTTTATCTCAATCATCGTCAGGAAGCCAGAGGCATCGGCGGAATTTTCTTTGATTACCAAGACGGTTTAGACCCTCTCTATCGGGGTCCCTTTGCCGAAAGTGATGCCGCTATCTATTCAGAAAAATTATCTCCCCAACAACCCCGCAACTGGGAAGAAATTTTTAGTTTCATTAATGACTGTGGCCGAGCTTTTTTACCCGCTTACGTTCCCATTGTCCAGAAACGGCGCTCGACGGAATACGGTGACAGAGAACGTCAGTTTCAACTCTATCGTCGCGGTCGTTATGTAGAATTTAATTTAGTTTATGATCGTGGCACAATTTTTGGGTTGCAAACTAACGGTCGTACCGAGTCGATTTTGATGTCTTTACCTCCTTTAGTCCGTTGGGAATACTGTTATCAACCTGCACCAAACACCCCAGAAGCAAAACTCTATGATGTCTTCCTAAAACCCCAAGATTGGGTTAATTGGCAGGGTTAAATCAGTTATCAGTTATCAGTTATCAGTTGTCAGATTTGAGTTTTAAGTGAGTGGTATGTATTAAGTGAGCAGTATTAAATAGCAGTTTCCTACTGTCTTTTCACTGTTTACTGATCACTGTTCACTGAAAATACTTTCCACACCTTTGTCAAGTAAATAAATCTAAAAATTTTGGCTAATTTTTGGACACCTCTCCATACTCGTCTAGAAACCACGGTGAAAAAGGGAGAATTACTACCTAAAAATGCGTCTCTGTTAGTGGCATTCTCGGGAGGTCAGGATTCCCTCTGTTTAGGTCAATTATTGCTGGATTTGCGCTCTCGTTGGGGTTGGCAACTAGCGATCGCTCATTGTGATCACCGTTGGTCCTGCGACCGAGGATTAGTGGATCATGTGCAGAAAATCGCCGAAATTTGGCAATTACCTGTTTATATTGCCACCGCACCCCCCATGGCGGAAACGGAAGCCAAGGCCCGACAATGGCGTTATCAAGCTTTACAAACAATCGCCCAAGAACAGGGTTTTAATTATCTTCTCACGGCACACACGAGGAGCGATCGAGCGGAAACTTTCCTTTATAATCTCATGCGCGGGGCCGGTAGTGATGGACTTTCTGCCTTAACTTGGTGGACAAGTTTAACCCCAGATATTTTTTTAGTCCGTCCCCTCTTAAATGTCACTCGCGGGGAAACTTTCGCTTTTTGTCAAAGTCGAGAATTACCGATCTGGTATGATCGAGCTAATGAAAATTTACGCTATGCTCGCAATCGCATCCGTCTGGAATTATTACCCTACCTGCAAACTAATTTAAATCCCCAAATCGAAAAACATCTCGCCCAAACTGCCGAAATTTTGGAGGCAGAAAGCGATTATTTAGATAGTATTGCCCGGGATATTTTTCGTCAGGTTATTGATCTAGATCAACAAAGACTCGATCGCTCCCCTTTACAAATTCTACCTCTAGCGATACAAAGACGAGTTATTCGTTTATTTTTAGCTCAATATTTACCCTCATCGCCTAATTTTGCCGAAGTTGAGTCAGTGGTTAATCTCATTACTGGTGTTAATCGCGATGCCACTTCCTCCTTAACCGGTAAAATTCGGGTAGAAGTACAACAAAATTGGCTACATATCAGTGATCAGTGATCAGTGATCAGTGATCACTGATCAGTTATCAGAACGTAGGTTGGGTTGAAGCATGAAACCCAACGCCCTTCGCTACTGTCTTTTCACTGCTTACTGTTCACCGAAAAAAACCATCTCCCCATTCTAGTTATCTCTAGCTAACTTTTACAGCAATTGGTTTAAGAAGAAACTATAATTAGTAATACAATTAAACTAAAAATAAAATTAGCGTGGCATAATGAGCGAAACTAAAGCAATTAATCGAGAAAATTTACTGGTCAATCTCCGGCAACAACTGCGCGCAGGACAACAGGAATTGGCCGATTGGCAAGGGGGAAAAATGGCCATTTCTGCGGTGCCGGGGGCAGGAAAATCCCACAGTTTGGCCGTAGCTGCCGCTATGGTTATTGCTCGTGAGCAACTGCACGCTAAAAAACAGTTAATTATTGTCACCTACACGCGCTCGGCTGCCGCTAGTATTAAAGCTAAAATTAAACAACGTTTGCAAGATTTACAACTTTCAGCGCAGGGTTTCAGCGTCCAAACTCTGCACGGACTGGCTCTACAATTGGCCCGTCGTTACCCGGAATTATCGGGATTAGACCTCGAATCTTCTACCTTAGTTATTCCGACTCCTAGCCACAGAATTATTAGAAACTCGGTGGAAAAATGGCTAATTGCCGATCCAATTCGTTATCAAAAGTTATTAGAAGGAGTGGAATTTGATGGGGAAGAAACCGAAAGATTACGCCGTCAATCGGTGTTGAGAACCGAAATTTTACCTAGTCTTGCCTATACGGCCATTCATGAGCTAAAAAGTTCGGGATTATCACCGCAGCAAGTCTGGGAATTAAGCCACTACACCGACGATAATTATCAAATTCTCGCTATTGCTAGTGGTTTGTACCAACAGTATGAAATCCTGATGCGTCAGAAAAACTATATAGATTATGATGACATGATTTTAGGAGCCTTGCGAGTATTAGAGGAAGAAAAAATTCGCCGACAATGGCAAAAATCTGTCTTTGGAGTTTTTGAAGATGAGGCACAGGATTCTAGTCCTCTCCAAGAAAAACTAATTACTATTTTAGCAAAAAATAATGACAGGGAAACACCTAATTTAATTCGCGTCGGCGATCCCAATCAAGCGATTAATTCTACCTTTACTCCCGCAGATCCTGTTTACTTTAATTGGTTTTGTGAAAGTTGTCAAAACGAAGGCAATTTATCGACTATGAACCAAGCAGGTCGCAGCAATACTAAAATTATCGAAGCGGCTAATTTAGTGTTACAATGGGTCGATCGAGATTGGAAACAGGGGAAAGATAATCATAAAGTTACCGAGGCTCCTTTTCGGGTTCAAGGGATTATTCCCGTCAGTGCTGAAGATCCCCAACCTAATCCAATCAAGGAGGGAAAAGGATTAGAAATTTATCAACCCGATGACATTTATCAAACAGTGGAATTAATTGAAAAACGTCTAGTTAAATTATTCCAAGAAAACCCTCAACATAATGCCGCTATCCTCGTTAGAGAAAATCGACAGGGACACTTTTTTGCTCAAAAATTTGCCCATTTTTATAAAAGTTATCAAATCAGAATTTTTGAAGCTAACGAGATCGATCGCTTTTCCCAAATTCCCGCCGAAATGCTGAAACTATTAGCTTTTGTCGAACGTCCCCACTCTCCCGATTATCTCAAGGGGGCTTTAGAAGTGCTACAATTTAGGGGGTTAATTACTGCCCAAGACTTAAATCCTTTAGTTACCTATCCCGAACAATTTCTTTATCCCACTCCCCTCGATCCTGAACTGAAATCTAACGAAAAAATTGCCCGTCGTTATTGTTGCAGTCTATTAAAAGCTAGATTAGAATTACCCCATTATCAACTCCTATCTTTTTTCGCTATGACTCTCCAATATTCGGGGTCGGAATTAGCTACATTGCAAAAATTAACCGCTCGTATTTATCAGGAAACTGCTGGTAATAGTTCTCTGAAAAATACAATTAATACTCTCAATGAAATTATCGCCTCCGAGCGCTTTGAAGGAGTGGAAGAAGATAACGACGATTGTTATACTCGTCCCGGACAACTGACGATTATTACTATGCACAAAGCCAAGGGTTTAGACTGGGATTATGTTTTTATTCCCTTTCTTCACGAAGATATTATCCCCGGCAAACCTTGGGTTCCCAATGGGGCGAAATTTTTGGGAGATTTTACCCTCGCAGAAGTGGCCCGGGCGCAAATTCGAGCAGCGGTTCATCAACGCTATTTAAACCCCGACAGAATACCAATTATTCCCCCACCTTTAAGCGCTTGGTTAGAAGCTGGACAACTTAAAAAAGCTGAAGAATACCGACTTCTATATGTAGCGATGACGCGAGCAAAAAGACTTTTATGGATGTCGAGTGAAAAAAAAGCTCCTTTCCGTTGGAACACTTTTCGCGCGGATGAAAGTAGTCAATTACAGGATAAAAATCCCTGTCCTGTCTTTCCTGTTTTAATCAATGCTTTCCCCGATTCTTTCTGTGTTTAACTGTTGCTGCAGCGTCCGCGGATAAAGAATTAGGAAGACAAACCACCAAAGGAGTATGGGAATAGATAGGAGTAGGGTTAACCAGAGACGCTGAGTTAAAAACCAACACCCAGCAATCAGGGTAATTCCTGTCAACAAAATCGACCAAGGTTGACACCAACGGGGTTTGTGATCCCAAACGTTATCGGATTTCGAGTTAGACATTAGTTAAGGTTCGGTAATTTACTACTTGATTTTATCCTACCTGACTATTCAGATCACTGCTATAATTTTGGGTAATTCTATCCATAGATTTTCTTATCTCTAGACAAACTAAGCTAAAATTTCCTATGATTGATGTCTTTTATCCGATTCCCAAGCTGTTAGATACTATTCTGACGGAGATTTATGCCGAAAATCGCCGTAAACATGAAGAAAGAATGGCAGAATTACAAATAATCTCCAATTCCTCCCTTCGCGATGCCTACGCCCAACAGCTATTATTAGATCGATTTCTTGCACCCGTGGAAAATGCTCAACATAGCATTCAAAATGCCGCTAAACACGCTCAGTATATGGCAGAAATAGTTAATTATTATCATCACGATCACGGCTGTAGTCAAGAGCAAGCTCAAGAAATATCCCGTCAATTTCGGGCTTTAGCGGTTAAAATTTCTCAAATTGACTCTCTTTACGATTTAAAAATCATTTATCAAGTAGTTACTGTTTTCACCCAGCAATTATCAAGATTTAAACACCGAGAAAGAAATTATTCTTGGGAAAGGCAAATCAGAAAGTGTATTTTAGATCCATTAAATACCTGCATTGCTGTGGAGAAAAATTTTCAAAGACGGATAGCTTTGATGACTGGTGAACCCGCATCAGCTAAGGTAATGGGATTATTAGAGTCAGAATAGACAAACTGACTCTAGGGACATTTTTGGGGGAGTTTTAATACAAAGTTCCCCCAATCATAGCTGCTAATAAAATAAAACCGACCCAAACATTTTGACCGAACATTTGACCATAAACTGGTTTAGGTAAATCCGATTGACGTAACAGCCGGTATTGACGCAACCAAGCGATCGCCGCTAGACCCAACCCTAGCCAAAAAGAGGCTGATAACTGCATTTTTTGCCCCTCCCAAGCCAATAGACCCACTGTTAGGGCAAAAAAGACCCCCACGGCTTCTGGGGCGTATTTGCCGAAAAATATGGCACTAGAGTTAATACCAACCTTGAGATCATCCTCTCGATCGGACAGAGCATAAATTGTATCAAATGCCAATGTCCAAAAAATCACCGCTCCCCATAATACAAATGTATTACTATTTAACGACCCGGTGACGGCACTCCAACAGATTAAAACCGCAAAACCCCAAGCGAGAGAAAGAACCAATTGGGGTACAGGAAAAAAACGCTTGGCTAGAGGATAGCAGATAATCAAAGGAACGGCAGCCAAACATAGGCAAAAACTCAGGAAATTCAGATATAAAGCTAAAATTGCGGCGCAAAAGAAAGCAATCAGAGCGATAATCAAACCAACCTTGATCGATAAAGCTCTGGCCGCTAAAGGACGGTTACGAGTGCGATCGACTTGTGGATCGATATCCCGATCCCAAAGATCGTTAACCACACAGCCGGCAGCGCTAGTAGCCAAAGTTCCCAAAACGATCACCCCGATCAAGGGTAGTGGTGGCACCCCGTCTGCCGCCAAAAATACCGCCCATAAAGCGGGAATCATCAAAATTAACCTACCGGCGGGTTTATCCCAGCGCAAGAGGCGAATAATCGTCATCCAAGTGGGTTCTAGATCGGGTTGGGATATAGTCATAATTTCTCGTCAAAAGTAGAAACTAGGAGTTAACGGGGGGTGTGGGGAGATGGGAGAACAAAGCTGCCTCCTGCCTTTTGCCTCTTGCCTTTTGACTTTTGCCCCTTCTGACAGGTAGCATAATGCTCAAAGGACTTAACCTGATTACCAGCCCCAACTATTGGGAACGCCTTTAAACGGACCAACCACATCGGAGGTTATCCATCCCCCGTAAAAGTTGCCCGGTTGCGGTTGTACTAATTCCCCGTCGGCATAACAAGCGGTCATTTTGGCGGGATAAAAAGCCAGATAATCCTTAATTGCCTGAAACTCTGGTGTCGGGTCCGGATAATACCAAGCGGCGTTAATTGCCTGTTGATCCCCAACGGTGATATTGTAATATCCGGCTAGACCTTTCCACTCACAAAAAGACTTTTCTGCTGTGGCTTGCAGGTATTCCATTTTAATATCTTGGGGCGGTAGATAATAAACTGGGGGATGACTGGTTTCTAGAACTCGATAACTGCTTTTAGTATCGGCAATTATCACCCCATTAAAGATAATTTTTAGGTGTTTAGGCGATAATTCTAGGCGCGGGGGACGCGGATAATCCCAGACGGATTCCTGTCCTGCTTTTGCTGGTATCGGTTGGGGACGAAACATAATTTTTCAAGTTTATAGTATTCTCCGAGTCAGTATTCAGTTCACTGTTTACTGATCACTGAAAAGAGTTTTCTCAGGGTTTCCACTCGTTCTCGATTGACATTTAAATCCGATTCTCCTAACCGGGAGGCCGAGCGAACATCGATCGCATTTTTGCTAGGATTAAGAGAAAATTCCAGATCATCGACAAATCCCATCCATTGACTGCTAAATTCGGCGTAGAGATAGTTACTATCTTGGTTAATAATTTTAGTTCTCGGTTGGGAAGCGATAATTTTAGCTAATTGCTCGATCGCTTCTTGGCCGCTACCCTGATAACTAAGGGGTTCGATCGAATGAACCTGATCCTGACTCTGACTACTAACACAATTGGGAGTGACCGGACAAGGGGCCAGTTTACCCTCCCTGACTCCCAAATAATCGGGACGAGTACCAGCGAATAAACTGACGCTATCGGGAGCAATTAACCTAATTCCTAGCCAGATGAGCAGTATTCCTAGGAAAATAAACGGGGTTAGCCGGAAAGTTTTTTTCGCTGTGTCGGGAGTTTCAGTCATGCTAGTCTTACAGAATCACTTTAATTAACTTAACATTGATAGGTGTGGCAATATCAGGAGATAGAATAAGATGTTTCTCGATGAATTACAACCCGTTGTTAAAGAACTGATTCAACAACCGATCGCTTTTTTCGGTGGTTTTGCCTCGGGATTACTGCGCTTGAAACTTTCGGACGATCCCCTCAAAAAATGGTTGGAACAGCAGGGATTAGTCAGTTTTAATGACAATAATCAGGATAACGGTAACGGTCCCCAGTCGATCTCGATCGATTAGGGATCAGGGGTTAGCTGTCGGGGATAAGGGTATTCTCCCATCCCCAACACCCCCCGCTTACCACCCCATCAGCTTAACTTTCGGCTGAAAGTAGATAAATTTCCTCGGCTACTCGTTTTAAGCGTCTTAATTGCGCTTCCATATCCTTTTTAGTCCATTTGGCGGCGAATTGCTGGAATCCCCACCCCACAACCGGATTAGGAATCGCAAACTCAAAACGATTGATTAGACAAGTGCCGCTGTCATTGGGTTGACATTCCCAGCGATCGCATCCGCGAAAAAAGCCTTCAAATTGCCAGACAATTAATCCCGGTTCTCTTTCAATCACCGTACTTTTTAGCATTGGCTGAATTAGGGGAATTTGAATCAAAAAACGACTTCTCCCACCGATATCGGTCTTCCAATCGCCGATAGGTTCACAAACTAACACCGGATTCAACCAACGACGCATTAACTCTAAATCCGTGATACAACGCTCCACCGTCGTGGCACTAGCTTTAATCTGAATTGATTGTTCAAATACTTGACAAGATGACATTGATCTGCTTATAAATTGCTGGCTGGAATTAAATATAAGATGAACGTAGGTTGGGTTGAAGCATGAAACCCAACGCCTGCATGGGTTACGCTACCGCTAACCCATCCTACAAATAATTGTGCCTCCCTACTTAAATTGCTGGCTGAGAATTTCAGTAGTCGGACAAAAATAAAGTTAACTGTGCAGACAAGGCAACAGTAAGGGTTTTGTACTTGGTTACATTTCTTAACATAGTCTTGTTTATAGCCTTTCTCATCAAGATGAAGTGTAACCTAATTTGCTATGGACGACCGGCGATTGACTCCCCAAAACGAAAACTTCCTACCTCACCATTAAGATAACTGCTCTCAGGCTCACTTTTTCACTAGCTTGAGCAACTCTCGAAAACGTTGGCGTAAACTCTCGATATTAACTGATAATAACATTGGTATCGATAACAAAGCGTTTAGTCATCTTCATTTAAGAGAGATTCTAAAATTTCAGGGTTTAATCCTCTCTCTTGTGCTTTTTGTCCAATAGTATCCATCGTTTTATATAATTTTTCCAGAGATTCTTTTCTAGATAAATTTGAAGATTGAACATAAAAAGCGATTTTTTTCTCTATTTTTTGACGCTCTTCTTCCGTTGCATTCCAATAAGTTTCAGCAACATCTAAAGGGACTTTGATTTGGATTTCTGTTTGATAGTTTGTCATAATTATATTTTCTTGGTTTAGTGGGTGGGTGGAATTAAATATAAGATGAACGTAGGTTGGGTTGAAGCATGAAACCCAACGCCCCGATGGGTTACGCTACCGCTAACCCATCCTACAAATAATTGTGCCTCCCTACTTAAATTGCTGGCTGAGAATTTCGGTAGTCGGACAAAAATCAAGTTAACTGTGCAGACAAGGCAACAGTAAGGGTTTTGTACTTCGTTACATTTCTTAACATAGTCTTGTTTATAGCCTTTCTCATCAAGATGAAGTGTAACCTAATTTGCTATGGACGACTGGCTACCGACTCCCCAAAACGAAAACTTCCTACCTCACCATTAAGATAACTGCTCTCAATCTCACTTTTTCACTAGCTTGGGCAACTCTCGAAAACGTTGGCGTAAACTCTCGATATTAGCCGATTTCCCGCCATAACGCCAATCAACGTAGGCGCGAGCAATTTCCTCGATAATATTCGCCACTGGCGGCGGTTGGACACTGCGGGCGGCGGCGGCGTATTCTAAAGGAGTTTGAGCGGGATGTTTGCCATAACCGGCTTCTGTTAAGATTCCTAACATTTGCTGGTATAAACGCTCGATTGGTGGTAGTTTTGCCAACCTGCGACCCCGACGCCAACGATGGAACTGTCCCCATCCTAACCAACCAGCGTAAGCGAAGACGACCCCCACTAAACCGCCGAGAATTCCCCCGAAAAGACTGCCGGAAATAAAGCGCCATAACCAGGCCGATAACTGACCGATAGTAACGATAACATTTTCCCAAATCAGACCGAGAAAACCCGTTACTGGAGAGGGCAACCATCCAGCTACCCATTGCCAAAATTGCTTGAGGACACTAAAAGGTTCCGCTTCCTCAAAGGATGGGGGAATTAATTCCCGGCCCGGTATAGGATCGAAAGTGTACCAACCGTAACCAGGGAAAAACACCTCTGTGATGGCGTAAGCGTCCGTATTTTGGACAACATAAAAGCCAGTGAAAGGATTAAACTGGCCAGGGGCAAAACCGGTGGCTAATCGGGCAGGAATACCGATCGAGCGTAACATAATCGTTAACACGCTGGAAAAATGATCGGCGTAACCCCCCTGAAAACGAAACAAAAAGGCCGAGACTAAATCCTCATTTTCGGCTAAAAAGGGCAAATCGGTTTTTAATTCATAGTTTTGCTTTAATGCTTGGGCCAAATATAAGGCCTTCTCGTAGGGAGAGGTTAAAGGTGTGGGAGATTTTGCCAGCAATTCCTCGGTTTTTCGGCGGACTTTCGGGGCAATTTCGGCAGGAATTTGTAAATAATACTTGAGAATAGCCTTCGGGTAAGTTTCTGGGGCCGATCGCAGTTGGCTGCGATTGCGTTCCGGCACTTGTGAGATTACAGTATAAGTTAGCCCTTCCGCTAACCCCCCCGGCGACCTTAAGCTATTTTCTCGGTCTAAAGATACCTGTCGGGTAGGAAAAAAGAGATACTGGGGCGAAGTAAGAGCGGGGATAATATTCGGTAAACTGGAGACAATGCTGTAACTTTGGACTACCTGATGGGTTTTCGCTTGGGTTGCGGGTAGCGGCACAAAAAAGCGATAGGACCAACTACTGCGATTTAAATCCTCTACTTCTTGATCTCGCGAGATTTGCCACCCTTGACCAGTATAGCGATCAAAGGCCATCGCCCGCCAGAATCCGGGGGCTTGAGAACGTACCCGCATGACTGTCTGGGGAGTCATACTTCCCCGCAAATTTTGGTTCATTTGGCTGTTAAAACCGTAATAAAAGGTAGGATCTAGCTGTCCTGACCCTGTAGTGGGACTATTACCGCCATTTACGCCACCATTCCCCGTTTCACCCTCGCGCACATAGCCGGGGTTAACGATTTGTCGGTCTCCCTGTTCAAAATCCTGATTTTCCATACCTCCTGGACTATTGACGGGAAAAGATTGAATTTGATAACCCGGAAAACGCGGCATCAAAGCAAAAATTGTCAATCCCAAGAGGAGAATTGTCAGAAAGAAAATCCCGAAACGTTGGGGAGAAAGGGGAGAATTTTGCGGGGAAACTAATTTTTTTGTGGCTAGACGCGGGGGTTTCCTTGAGAAGAAAGGGAGACTCTGATTGAGATTATCTAAACCTAAACGAGAACGATAGTCTAAAACTAGGGTAGGTAGGGATAAAAGCAGAAAGAGGATTAACCAAGGCGCAAAAGCGAGGGTTTGGGAGATTGTCCCAGCGACTCCCAAGAGAATTAAACCGATTACCATAGAATACCCTAAATCTTTGCGTCGGGGCAGGTCAAAACTATGGAGAATTTGCAGTTGAATTAATAATTGTGTTAGCGCAATGCGACTATCCTGCATCGCAACGATATTACCCAAGAATAGCGCCAACACCACTAACATTCCGATCGCTATACAGAATTTTGCCCCAATATTGCGCTTTTTCCTGCGTCGCCAACTCCAGATTCCGCCGATAATACTGAGAGGAACCGCCCAAATACTGGTATAACTATCGGTAGCCACATCGGTGGCGATAATACCCACGATTACTAAAGCTTGCACCAGAATTCTTAAGATAATCGATTCCTCGGTTTCTGGCAAGGGAGAAGATTCTATCTTTTGCCAGAGGGTTTTTAAGGAAGGTCTTGGACGAGCAGCGCTGCTAACCATAGGGTAAATTGGGAGAAGGACAAAGAAGTTAATTTTATATTTCCCAGTTCTAATCTCGATCGCTCCTTGGGGTAAAGTGGATTTTAGATGTCAGTCGTCAGGAGACAGGAGACAGGAGACAGGAGACAGTCCTGATGAAAAAATTTTCACCACCAAAGATGAAAGAGGTTTCCTTCCCTACACCCCACACCCCACACCCCACACGGGAGCATCTCACCTTTGTAACCCCTAAATCAGGTGTTTATGTCAAGCTATTTTGAAAGCCTTGCTAGAAACCAGTTTTATGGATAAGTATAATTACTCACTTGCATAAATGGGAGATACGGAGAAGGGAGACTGATAACTGATTACTGATGACTGATTACTGATTACTGACCTATGATAGCCGTTACCAAGCCTGAAATTTTACCGTTACTTCATCCCCTGATTGGACAATTAGCCACGGCAATTCTGTCCGACTGGGAAAATTATCTTGATTTGTCGCCCTTTGAGTTGCCGGAAGGTTTAGGCTATGTGGAGGGACGTTTAGAAGGGGAAAAATTAATTATCGAGAATCGCTGCTATCAAACTCCCCAGTTCCGCAAAATGCACCTAGAACTGGCTAAACTGGGCAATGGTTTGGATATCCTTCACTGTGTCATGTTCCCCCGTCCAGAATATCCGCTGCCGATGTTTGGATGTGATATAGTCTCCGGCAAAGCGGGAATCAGTGCCGCTATTGTGGATCTTTCTCCCACCAGTGGCGATAAAACTCTCCCTAGTGCCTATAATCAAGCTTTAGCGGCTTTACCGGCGGTCGATTTCGCCCAAGCTCGTGATTTGCCCTCTTGGGGTCATATTTTCTCCCAATATTGTCTGTTTATTCGTCCCGAAACCGCCGCCGAGGAACGACAATTTTTACAAAGAGTAACAGATTTCTTGACAATTAACTGCAAATGTGCTAAGGAAAGTCAGCCTCTTTCTGGGGAAGAAGCGCGCATTTATTTACAGGGACAACGGGATTATTGTAGTCAACAGCAGAAAAACGATAAAACTCGGCGTGTACTAGAAAAAGCCTTTGGTTGGGAATGGGCAGAGCGTTATATGACGGGTGTTCTCTTTGATTTGCCCGATTAAACTGAACTAGGGTAGGCTGAATATTACTGGAAGCCTTACTAGAAAACGATTTTGGGACTTTTTTTCAAGAAAAGTGCCAGAAACAAACGTTGAGAAATCGATCCGAGGGACTCAAAACCCTGGCACTTTCCGGAGGCGATTACAAAGGGTTCCGCTTCTAGGCACGCAAGGTCATTCTGTTATTCTGACTTCCCCTTCTGACTTGAAAGAGGGTTTAGGGTGTGGGGTGTAGGGAAGGAAACCTCTTTCATCTGTGGGGGTGAAAATTTTTTCATCGGGACTGACTCCTAACCCCACCAACAAACTTTTTCAGCAAACCCTACATATCAGGACAGGCACTCATGCAACAGGCAAGAGGCAAAAGGGTGAATAAATAATCAGTTTTTAATAACCAGATTTAGTATAAGAGACCACAGGCTTGAATTTCTCTGATAGATTGATGTAAATATTTAGTCTCTGGATGCCCTGACGTTTCCTTGTCGTCGAGATAGTTAACTTTTCGGTTATGAGTCCCTCGGATTAATAAATGAGAGTTAGGACTTCTTGATTGGTCAAATAAATCAAATATGTCTGCCTCACAATCTCCGATTGTTACTACTTGAATATCTTCGGGTATTTGTTGTTGTGTTTCTGACCAAGAATTTAACCATCGTTGACTTTCTTTTTCTTGGGTTTCTCTTTTTTGCGTTGCTTGGCAATCCCTAAATTCTTTTCTTCTCTTGCCCAGACATATTGATTAATTAGTCCTAAAGGTATTCCGACAGGGGACACTCCTAATGTGGTATGAACTTTGAGACCAAAGGATGTTTGACAATCTAGATAACCCATGCCTTTTTTGGCTTTTTGCGTCGTAAAGTCTAAACTTGTTGTGTCTTGAACTGCCAAAACTATTGGATGTTCTTTGATTCTTTCTACTGTACTTTTAGCCTGGGCGGCAATTATATCTGAGGGGTGAAAATAGGGGGAATTCCAAAAGTCGGATGTGGCACTGGCGGCGGCTAGATTTCCCGAAGCTTGTGGCACTCTTGTACTAGGTTGGCTGGCCAAATTTTCCACGATACTGATTAGCCTTTTCTTTCTTCTGGTGTCCCCTAGGTCTGCATACTGTAATTCTTGGGCTGCCCATTTCTCCATTTTTTTGCTCACCTCCACCTTAATTCCTTCTTTCAAAACTATGCCTATCAATCGTTTCCCCTTTTTTTAAGTTTCTTCTCTTTTCGTTAAGAAAGATCTGACTAATGGATAGCTTAATAAGGGGGGATTAAGGGGGTATCCCCTCTTAATTTCCCCTTAATAAGGGGGTATCTGACAATTTTTAACACCTACCCACTTACGGCGATTCCTCTATCCATCTGGCACAGACAACTCCTTATTGGATCAGCCTTGACCCTTAGAAGATGTACCAGACTGAGCCTGAATCCGCCGTAGCAGTTATCCTAATAGTGAAGTAGGAAGTTTTCCTTTGGGGGAGTTAGAAGCCGATCGCCGGTCAAGGAAAAACCCGATAATTCAACCTATTCCCTCGGATCAAAATCTGGCAGCGTCCCCAGCTTGCGAATGGTCACTTTAACATCCATCGACAAAAAGTCATCGGCATCACCAAACCAAGAACCGGAAAGAGGTATGATTTGACCGGGATGACGAGCGATCGCCACTCGAATTAAATCAAAGCCGGCGGTAATTTGATTAGTCGGATCATAATTACGCCAACCGGCCCCCGGTAGATAAACCTGTAACCAAGCATGGGTAGCGCCAGAGCCAGTCATCCCCACTTCGCCACCGTCGAGGGCAGCATCGTAGAGATAGCCACTGACAAAACGACAGGCTAAACCCAATCTTCGCAAAGCTTCGATCATCAACCAAGCATAATCGCGACAAGTTCCCGACTTTAGCCGCAGGGTTTCTCCGGGGGATTGAGTTCCTTCACTCTCCCGGGATTGGTAAGTAAAATTATCTTTGATAGCCGCCATCATTCTTTCCATGACATCGAGGGTATCATCTTGGTCCCCCGCTACAAAACTTTTGGCCCAAGCTGCCAGGCTGCCGTCGGCATCCTCGGCGTGGGGACGCATAAACGCCACTAGATCTAACCATTCATCGGGGGTATATTGGACAGGAATTTCGATCGCCCGTTGAGCGAGGGGAAAATCAGCGATCGCTTTTAAGCCAAAATGTTCTGCCCGTAATCGACAGGTAACGATTAATTCTGACGCTGCTTCGGCGAATTCAAGCCCTACCACGTTGTTAGATAGAGTATCCATAGTCCAGCGCGTTTTGGCGGCAATATTCGCTTCTACAGAATAACTGATAATTCTTTCACCGTGACCGGCGCTAGGCAAAAAAATCGCCCGATGTTCCCCAAAAGTTACCAGCCTACGATAATGATAGGTGGTGATGTGTTCCAAGTCGTAGATGACACTCATCCTGATTATCCTTAATAAAGTAGCTGGTTATAATTAAATTGAAGATAAATCCCCCCTTAATCCCCCCTTAATCCCCCCTTAATCCCCCCTTAATCCCCCCTTAATAAGGGGAGTATCTGACAATTTTTAACACCCACCCACTCAGTCACTGATAACTGATAACTGATAACTGAAATGACCTCTGACCCGTTCCTCGATCGAGCTTGGAATACCGAAGACCTAGAACAAGCGCTTCGAGGTGTCGGCACTATTCAAGAAGAACTCAACTATAATCAGGCACGCAATTCTCTGAGCAAACTTGTTGAGCGTCTGGATCTTACCTCGATCGAGAAAATTGGTCTAGAAGCGGAGATCGATCGCCTAGTGGCCCTGCTAGAAAAACTCGATCGATCCCTGATTCAAATTGCCGCTTTTGGTCTGGTGGGCCGGGGAAAATCCTCGATTTTAAATGCTCTGGTCGGTCAAGAAATCTTTACAACCGGTCCTCTACACGGAGTTACCCGCACCATTAAAGGGGTAAATTGGCAGTTAAGCAGCGATGATACTTTCCCCAATCTAGCGCGTCTGACCCTGAACGGCCAGGGTAATGCTCAGGTGCAATTGCTTGATACTCCTGGTATTGATGAGGTAGATGGGCAAACGAGGGAAATTCTCGCCTGTCAGGTGGCGCAGCAGGTGGATTTAATCCTTTTTATCATCTCCGGTGATATGACCAAAGTGGAATTTTCCGCCCTGGCCAAGTTGCGGGAAGCGGGAAAACCGATGATTTTGGTCTTTAATAAAATCGATCAGTATCCGGAAGTCGATCGCCTCGCTATCTATGAGAAAATCGCCTCAGAACGGGTGAAAGAATTACTCTCCCCCGATGAGATTGTTATGGTGGCGGCCTCTCCCCTCTTGGCGGAGACGGTTAAAGGGCAGGATGGACGGCTAAAAACGCAACGATTTCGGGGAAAACCCCAGATAGAAGCTCTGAAACTCAAAATTTTGGAAATTCTAGAGCGAGAGGGTAAATCGCTGGTAGCACTCAATTCTATGCTGTATGCGGACGAGGTAAACGAGCAAATTGTCGCCCGCAAAATGGCTATCCGTGATCGCGGTGCTAATCAATTGATTCAAAAAGCGGTGATGATCAAAGCATCGGCGATCGCTCTTAATCCAGTGACGGTGTTGGATCTGTTTACGGGAGCAGTTATCGATCTAGCCATGATTCTCGCTCTTTCTCGCTTATACGGCATCGATTTAACTCGTCAGGGGGCGATCGCTCTTTTACAAAAAATTGCCCTCAATATGGGGGGTATTAGTGCCAGCGAATTTTTAGCGGTTTTGGGCTTAAGTTCCCTCAAAGGACTGCTTGGCCTCTCGATTCCTGCCACTGGCGGCATTTCTCTCCTTCCCTATACTTCGATCGCCCTGACTCAAGCGGGGGTTGCCGGTGTATCCTGTTACGCGATCGGCCAAGTGACGAAAACCTATCTCGCTAATGGGGCCACTTGGGGACCCGATGGCCCGAAGGCAGTGGTAGCCAGTATTCTCGATTCCCTCGATGAAACCTCGATTCTCAACCGGATTAAGCGGGAATTAGGCTCAAAATTGGGGGGTGGGGGACTTTTCAGTGATCAGTAAACAGTAAACAGTAAACAGTAAATTGAAAACTCAAATCTGACCACTGATAACTGATCACTGATAACTGATCCCTGACTCGATCAATCCAAGAAATGCTTACTATGGACGATCGCCGCTATAATAACTACTGATCCTTGAATTTGATAGATCAGACGGTAGGCATAGGCAGACTTTTCTCGGATGGTATCATCGCTAAATTCGGCGCATTTTTTCGCTTCTAGGGGACAATTTTCTAAAGAATAGCTTATATCAAGAATTCGACGCACGACGGCCGCCGCGTAGGACGGGGAATCTCGACTAATATAAGATGCGATCGCATCCACGTCTTCAATTGCTTTGGGCGACCAGACAAGGCGATAATTCACTCGATCAGCCATTTGTTTAAAAGACCCTCAACTTCTTCTTGGGGGATTGTATTCTCTAGAGAAGCAGCGCTCAAACTTTGACGCACCTTCTCCAGAACGTATAAATGATACTGAATATCTTCAATTGAACAATCATCCGGTAATTGATTCAAGAGGGATTCGATTTTTTGTCTAATGCTATTCATACAAGTTTGACCGAAGTTTTTAAGGAAAAGTATAAATTTAAATTATCTATCAACTATCATCTATAGCAGTTATCTTAATAGTGAGGTACGAAGTATCTGGTTTTAGGGAACAGGGAACGGTTAACAGTAGCTGGTCGCCAAGAGATAAGGCCAAATTATGTCATACTTCATCTTTATGAGAAACGCTATATCATAGATAGAAAACTAATAGTCACGCATCCTATCTTATGCCATAGTCCCCAGAAAAGCGAGAAAAAGTTAAGAATAGATAAGGTGATTATCTCGCTTTTGTAACATTGGGGCGGCGATACTGTTAAGAATACTTAATAATTCTCCTATCTGCTCAATCCCCGCAACTTTTAGAGATTATTGGCCAATAAGCATCTAGCGGCCACAAGACCCCCCCCCATCGCAGCAATTTTTTGTTACATTAGTTTACAGTTCCCTCAACACCCCAGTGGGTTATTAATTTTAATGTCTTCTTCGGTTCCTTCGTCGGATTTTATGCCCTTAATCGGTCAAGAAACAGAAATCTTTAACTGGGCAAAATCCCATTATCGTAACCATACCTTTGCCAAAGATGAAAAAGTAGCCACGCGCCCTGGACTGTTATACTTTGTCGAATCTGGGGCGATTCGTATTGTTGGTAAGGCACAAGTTAACGTTATCGACCAAAAATTCCCCCGTCAACCACCTATTGCCGATAGTGAGGAAGTATTTCTCGGTTTTGTGGGTGCAGGTCAACCTTTTGAGATTGTTTCTCAATTTCCCTTTCAATTACAAGCCCAAGCTCATCTAGACGGAACCGAGTTAGTCTGGTTATACTGGGAAGACCTAGAACAATGGCCGCAATTGCGATCGGCTATTATGGAAACTTTTCGCCATCAATACCAGCGTAAGTTATTTTGGTTGAGTATTCTCGGTCAAAAACGCTCCCTCGATCGATTAATGGGGTTCTTGGTTTTATTATTGGAAGAATACGGTCAACCCTGTGTAGAAGGCTATTATCTCCCCTATCCCCTAACTCACGCTCAAATTGCCAGCGCCATCGGCACTACCAGAGTAACAGTAACAAGATTAATCGGTAAATTGCGACAACAAAATTCGATCTTTTTTAAGCAAGATAATCTTATCGGATTGCCCAGTTTATTCTTGAGTCAGAATTAATTTTTCTGCGGTGTTGCTGACTCAAGCTATGAATGCTAACTGTGCATCCTATCCAAAAGTTAAGTAGGTAGGCGTTAAAAATCATCAGATACCCCCCTTATCAAGGGGGGACTAAGGGGGGATCAAACCTAAAATTCATTTTTAATTTAATTATAACCAGCTACTTAGTTTGGCTCCAGGTTTTAAAAACCCCACAGAAGAAGATTCCTATCACAAATCAGCAACCTCAGAAATCTATTATGACCGCACAAACCCCGTTATCGCTCTCCGTTCTCTACGAGGAAGATTTTGTTCTCTGGACAGAAAAAACCGCCGAACTTTTAAAGCGAAAAGAGTTTGATAGGGTGGACTGGGAAAATCTGATCGAGGAAGTAGAGTGCATGGGAAAAAGCGAGCGCCAAGCTGTCGAAAGTTTATTAACTCAACTATTAATTCATCTTTTAAAACTGAGTTATTGGACAGCAGAAAGAGAACGAAACGCGCGTCATTGGCTAGGAGAGATAGCCACTTTTCGAGTGCAACTGAAAAAAAAGATCAAAACCCCAACCCTGAAAAATCATGCCATCAATTCCTTTGGGGAGGCCTATTCAGACGCAAGACAAACCCTAATTGATGGGAGAATTGTCGATAAAAATACAATTCCCCTAGAGTCTATATTCACTCTCGAACAAGTATTAGACGGAAATTGGTTCCCCATCGATATCGCACCTTTTTTTATGGAAAGTTGAGAGCCACTGGTACTTAGTTCGAGGTTATCTCAAAATAATCTGGAGGACGAGCTTTTCCCTCATGTCTGATGTTTATCTAATTGCTGGCCCCAATGGTCAATGGTGGGAGCATCTCATTTATGCAAGTGAGTAATTATACTTATCCATAAAACTGGTTTCTAGCAAGGCTTTCAAAATAGCTTGACATAAACACCTGATTTAGGGGTTACAAAGGCCGTCGCTAAAAAAATTTTACCCAACTTTTTAGGCGTTATCGACTACGTTAACGCCGATGAAATTGCTGCCGGACTCTCACCTTTTAATCCTGAGTCGGTTGCTATCCAAGCAGGAAGGTTGATGTTAGAAAGGTTGGTAACGCTGAAGTGCCAAGGAATAGATTTTGCCTTTGAAAGCACCCTGGCATCCCGACATTTTGCCCGTTTTTTGAGAGACTGTCAAAGTTCTGGCTATAGGCTCAATCTTATTTATTTTTGGCTACAAAGTCCAGAATTAGCTTTAGAGAGAGTTCACAGAAGGGTAGCCAGTGGCGGTCATAATATTCCTGAAGATGTGGTTCGTCGTCGTTATGAGCGGGGACGCATTAACCTCATGCAGTTGTATTTACCTTTGTGCGATACTTGGGTTATCTATGATAATTCTGGGGATGAACCGCACTTAGTTGCTGCGTTAGGATTTAATCAACCTCCTATTATTTATAACCCAGACACCTTCCGAATCATTACCAGAAACCAAAATGACTGAACCCACCTTAACGGAACTGCATCAGAAAATCGATACAGGTGTTAGATTGGCAATCGCAGAAGCAATTGAAAAACACCGTCTCTTAGGAGAATCTATCAGCATTTTCAAAGATGGCCAAATCGTCACCTTAACAGCCGCGCAAATTCCGCCAAAATTTGCCAAAAAAACGGAGGTGTAAAAAATTGGTTGACTGTCTCAAATTTCACTATTCATAGAAACAGTTTCACCTATCCGAGGTATTTATATAGAGGTCGATTTTAGCAAATTCCCGTTACTCGAAAACTGGGGAACAGAAAATCAAAAGTATATGGTATAATTGTACTGTTGTTTATTTTTCAAGGCTTAAATATGAGTTTAACAGAAAAACAAAAAAACCTTTTGCGATGGATAGTCAAAGAAGTACGGGCTGATAATCTTAAAGAGGACAGTATTTGGTACTATGTGACTCTTGCAGGTTATCGTTGGGTAGATTACAAGGGTTCTGATATCTGTCCTGATGTCGAATTCGCAACGCTCGGTATATTAGAAAAGTATGGTTATGTGGAGTGGGAAAAAAAAGACCCAGATCAATACAAGGTCGCTCTAACACAAAAAGCTTATGAAGCGGTTGATTCTAACTTTGCTGAACCCGATCGCTCGGCTATTCCTCATCTAATTCCCTTGACTGAAGTTGAACATTTAGACTCCGAACTATGGGAGAGAGTCCGTTTTTCTGTGAGTGCGGGTGGAGATAATCCAAAAGCGTGGGATACTGGGATTCGCAATGCGACAGTGGTTTTAGAAGACCGCATGAGGAAACTGGGAAATATAGATAATATTAATCAAAAAGCCACGGGTAATGGTATTGTTAACCTAATTTTTGGAAGCAATAAATCTCTACAAAAAGATAAGCTTCCATCAGAAGAATTAGAGGCATACCGTGATTTATATTCGGGTACAATGAAGCTTTTTCGTAATCGTTACGCTCATCGATTCATCGATCCTAAACCAGAGGAGGGTGGGGCAATTATCCTATTCATCGATTTATTGTTGAAGATGCTAGATGATTTAGATTGGGAGACAGAAAACGAGAATACATAAATCTCTAATTCTTGTCTGGTTTAACGGTGGATTACGCTGACGCTAATCCACCCTACTGTAGGATAATTGTCTTCTAGCTTCGTAGAGGATGACAGCAGTAGCGATCGCAACATTTAAAGATTCCACACCACCAAAGAGGGGAATTTTCACCGTTTCATCGGCTAAAGTCGCTAATTGGGGTGATAAACCGGCCCCTTCATTGCCTAATAATATTAAAGTCGGACGGGTAAAATCAATCTCCCAGTGGTTTTTGGTGGCTGTGGGTAAAGTCGCGATCGCTTTTACCCCCTGTGCTTGATATTTTTTCACTAAAGCCGATAAATCCGATTCTACCACTAGGGGCGATCGAAACCATTCCCCGGCGGAACTGCGGATCACTTTCGGGTTATCGATTTCGACGCTATCGAGACTTAACCAGATACCCTGTACTTCCGTAGCCACGGCAGTGCGGATAATAGTGCCGAGATTACCCGGATCTTGCAATCTTTCCAAAACTAAGCCCAATTGTAGCGGATTTTGGGGGATTGGATGAAGGTGATCACGGGAAATAGTGGCAACCACACCATCGGGATTAACCGTTGTCGCTAGGGAAGCGAGGACTTCCGGGGAAACTATCTCGACTCGTTTCGCTTGATTTTGAAGCTTTTGTGCTAATTCTGCCTGTCTTTGCCGCCACTTTTCAGTATAACAAACTGTCTCCAGGGAACAATTCACCGCTAAAGCCGTCTCTAGTAAGTGGGTTCCCTCAATTAAGGACAAATTCTGCTCCTGTCGCTCTCTAGTGCGGTGTAGCTTGCGAATTTGCTTGATTAAAGGGTTTTGAACACTGCTAATCATAGCCAACCGGATTTTTTACCCCGCTAGGGCTACGCTAAACAACTGCGTCTTGAGGGAGATAATGCGGAACTCGGGACTTGAACCCGAAAGTCTTTGCAGACACTAGAACCTGAATCTAGCGCGTCTACCAATTCCGCCAGTTCCGCATTTTTCTTTCACAACCTTCTATTATACTATCGGACAATCCATAAGTCAAGATGGTTCAGATAATTAAGACAAAAATCGCTTTTCGGGGTAGAATCACCGATAATTCGTTCAAAAATCTGATAAGATGCAGTCTAATTTTACCGAAGCTTTCCTTAGCCAAGACTCCCAACTAAGATAAATGAATGATCCTATGACCATCGATACCGAGCATCCCTATTTAGAAATTCAAGGTCGTCACTCTCTCAAGGGTGAAGTCAAGATCAGTGGTGCCAAAAATGCCGCTCTAGTGATTATGGCGGGAGCTTTACTCTGCTCCGACGAGTGCCAGATTAGTAATGTACCTGCCCTGGCCGATATCGAGCGGATGAGTCAAATTCTCTCGGCTTTGGGCGTGCCGGTCCGTCGCACCGGAGATAGACTAGAGATTGATGGCAGAGACCTCAAACAAGCTCAAGCGCCCTACGATCTCGTCTCCCAGTTGCGAGCCAGTTTTTTTGCCATTGGACCGATTTTAGCCCGTTTAGGAGAAGCAAAAGTTCCCCTCCCTGGCGGCTGCGCCATTGGGGCCAGACCAGTGGATCTGCACGTTAGGGGTCTCCAGTCAATGGGTGCAGATGTATTAATTGATCGTGGCATGGTACACGCCCGCGTTAAAGGTAATGGTCGTCTGAAAGGGGCGAATATTTATCTGGATTATCCCAGTGTGGGAGCGACGGAAACCCTAATGATGGCGGCGACTTTAGCGGAAGGGGAAACCATTCTCGGTAATGCGGCCCAGGAGCCGGAGGTGATTGATTTAGCCGATTTTTGTGTTTCCATGGGTGCAAAAATTCGCGGTGCCGGGACCAATACAATTGTCATCGAGGGAGTTTCCCGTCTGCACAGTACCGATTACAGTATCATTCCCGATCGCATTGAAGCCGGGACTTTACTGATAGCTGGGGCGATTACCCGCTCAGAAATTAGTCTTTATCCCGTGATTCCCTGCCATTTAGCTTCGGTAATTGCCAAACTGCACGAAATCGGTCCGGAAGTGGTGGAAGATGGTCCCAATCGTCTGCGGATTATCCCTAGAGACTTAAAAGCCACCGATATGGAAACCCTACCCTATCCCGGTTTTCCCACGGATATGCAGGCCCAATTTATGGCTCTATTAACTTTAGCCGAGGGCAGTAGCGTGGTTAATGAGACGGTTTTTGAAAATCGTCTGCGTCATGTGGCGGAATTAAAGCGTCTGGGAGCAGATATCAAGGTCAAAGGAAATGTGGCTTTAGTGCGCGGTGTGCCTTTCCTCTCCGGAGCGCCGGTGATGGCCACGGATCTACGCGCTTCGGCAGCTTTGGTGGTAGCAGGATTGGCAGCCCAGGGGACTACTATTGTGCAGGGACTCCATCACCTCGATCGAGGTTACGATAATTTAGAGGGTAAATTAACAGCATTAGGGGCAAATTTACGCCGGGTTGATCCTTTAGCCGTAGAATTGGCTACCCTGTCCCCATCTTCATAGGATGATTAGTTATCCGTGGGCAACAATATAGGACAGTTTTAATCATGCTTGGCTGTTCTATATTGACGGAATCTTTCATCAGCGATCGCATTCACCAAATCTTAGCCATTACTAATACAAACCCCGGCAATTCTGGATCACCACTAATAGTTTCAGGAGCATTTAAAATCTCCGGTTCTCGATGGGGACGATAAATATAGACTTGGCGATTTTGGCGATCGATTAACCAACCCAATAAAGTACCATTGGCAATATATTCCTCCATCTTTTTCTGCAAACTGGATACTGTATCACTAGCAGAACGTAATTCAATGACAAAATCGGGACAGATGGGGGCAAAAGAGGCTTTTTGTTTTTCTGTTAAAGCATTCCAGCGTTCTAATTTAATCCAAGCAGCATCGGGTGAACGAGTCGCACCATTGGGCAGCGTAAAACCCGCACTGGAATCAAACCCAAGCCCCGTTCCATCTAGTTCTGACCAACTCCCCAGTTGCAGAGCTATATTAAAATTGCGATTACCCGTATCTGAAAAAGCAGGGGGCATAACGATCACTTCTCCACTGGCACTGCGTTCAATGCGTAAATCTCGATTGGCTAAACAAAATTGATAAAACTGCTCCTCCGTCATCGGCATAATCCAAGGAAGATCAATCATCAAAGGAGCCGAGGTCGCTTGTACAAGTAGTGTCGTCATGAATTACACGAATTAACAACTGAATGCCCTTCAATCTTAACTTAGCTCTTGTCATCAGCATTAATGACTACTAGAGATAGAATGCGATCGCTCTTAACCTGGCCCAAGAAGCCTGACGGAGAGGAATGTAAATATTTATAAAACTGTAGCTTAGGATACAGTTGTGGGGGGGGGAATGTGTATTGTTTTGCTATCCGCTTTTGGTGTTGGGTTGGGTTGTTGCTTGATCTGGCTGCGAGGGACGGCGATCGCATTTAAAACAAAATTGTTGGGGGAAGTACAATGGAACTTAAGTCATGTTCTCAAGTAACCACTATAGCTTTTGGAATAAGCAGTTCGATTCTCTTTAGTGTTAGTTTTGTATCACCTGCTTCAGCAGTTAATCTGATTATCAATGGTTCTTTTGAAGAAGGAGATTATAACTCTAATGTTGTAGATCCTAATTTTGCACGACTAAGTCAGGGAAGTTCTGCTCTTACAGGATGGACAATAGGTGGTGCAGGCGTTGATTGGCACAACAGTAATGATATGAAATTTCCAATCGAGGGAGATTTAATTATAGATTTAAATCTTGATGGGGGAAGTAGTGGAACTTTATCTCAGACTTTCTGGGAGCATCTCATTTATGCAAGTGAGTAATTATACTTATCCATAAAACTGGTTTCTAGCAAGGCTTTCAAAATAGCTTGACATAAACACCTGATTTAGGGGTTACAAAGGTGGACTAATCCTTCTTTTCCTAATCCTCGTCAAGTTAGTGTTCAAGTTGCAGCAGTTAACCAAACCTTTTCAACATCCGCATCTGACCACTTAGATCTTCAATGGCAACTACACGAATTAAGTTTTCAAGCCACTGGTAATCAGACAACTCTAACATTCTCAAGTCTTGACAACTCAGGATTTTGGGGTCCAGCTTTAGATAATGTCACTGTGGTGAGTAATGCCGAATCAGTCCCCGAACCCTCCTCAATCCTAAGCATACTAGTCCTCGGCACACTAGGCGCAGCCTCAACCCTCAAGCGCCAATTGAAATCCTCTAAATCCTCAGAAAAAGAAACCACAAAAGTATCTTAATACCATCAATAAAATCCGACAATTCCCCTTCATTAATTGGAGGGGTTTTTATCAGTTGTCATACTAAATCCGTTGAGTAACGCACAGAAAACGGGTTTCTCCGAGAAACCCGTTTTCTATTAATGCTTGGGGATAGTTATTGATAGCTTAGGGGGAGTGAAAGTTTAATTTTCCCTGAATCTTTCTAACAGTTCTGAGCGAGATAAATTAGCCAGAGAAAGAAGTAACCCGGTGCGTTCCGAGATAGGAAGTTGGGCAATCTGTTCCACCAGACCAGATAATTCTGCATCTAGGCTGCCAAACCGTCCTTCCAGAAGACTGGTTATCAGAGAATACCGTTCTTCTAAACTACCTTGTTGTATCCCTTCTTGTATCCCTTCTTGTATCCCTTCTTGTATCCACTCTTCCCTTTGTTTTAGATAAGCTGGTGATAGGTTCATAATCTCCTCCTGTTCTTCGGTACTTAAATTATCTCTTAATTCCAAACTCTGCCGCCAGTTGGCCAGAATTTCCAGTAAATTCTCTTGGAAGGGATTACCTTCAGGCAATTGCACTAATTCTTCTACTGCTCGTTTCTGTGTCCCTCCTTTCCCTAGTACCCTCAACCATAAAGTCTCCTCATTGACTGGTAATTGATGGATGGCGACAATTCCTGTTTTGAACAGCGTGGGGGAAAAATAAACTCCTTTTCCCCACTCCTCTTTCATCCCCTCTTCCGGTAGGAATGAAGGGGGGATTCCCACGAATTCTTCAATCATTCTCGCTGAAAAAGTAGGCGTTAAAATCCAGAGAACTGGTAGTTCAGCTTCAGTTAGAGTTTTGCTTGTCCGTTTCGCCTTCCTCAAGACCTCGCCATGAACCGCATATAACTTTGAGATGCAACTGCGAATCTCTACCTCGGAGGGTGGGTTACGGAAAGGTTCAAATAAGCAGCAAGTCGCCGCCATTTTACCCAGTAACCCCAAGGGTAATTCAGTCCTTGATGCTGAACTGGCTGGTTCAAACCAGACATCGATTTCTTGGACTTCACTCTTGACTTTCTTGCTCTTTTTAATCGTTCCCAGAGACGCTAAGAGTTCTTCTAAATATTCCTTGGCAAATTGGTCGTGAATTTGGCGAGTCATTGCAGGGGATAATTAAGCCGAGAAAGTGCATTAACAATCTTGTTAGATCATAGCAAGTTTTGAGAATTTATCGGCTCTTCTAGGTTCTGTGTAACAAGTTTAACTTAAGTAGCTGGTTATAATTAAATTAAAAATGGATTTTAGGTTCGATCCCCCCTGCCCCCCTTGATAAGGGGGGTGTCTGATAACTTTTAACGCCTACCTACTTATATAGTAGCGATCGGTCTTTGTGTCCTTTGTGTCTGGTGTGGTTCTTTACACTCATTGCTTAAAGGCCCCTTCAAGTTCCCAGAGCTTAGTCACCAATATTCCGAAAGTGACGGAAAAGGGATAATCTTCCACTCAATTGCCAAAAAAAGGCTAGAATCGAAATATAGTATCGATCGCTAGAGATTTTTGATGAATTACAAAAAATTTTGCTTGGCTTTTTTGCTGTCCCTTATCCTCATCAACACCGGATTAGTTATGCCTAGTTACGCAAACGAAAGAGAATTGAGAACAATTACCGTGACGGGAGAAGGAATAGAAAATATCGCCACTTCTAAGGCAATAGTGCGCTTAGGGGTAGAAGTTCAAGGCAAAGAAGCGGGCAAGGTGCAGCAGGAAACCGCCAATCGTAGCGACGCGGTGGTTAAATTTCTCCGTTCCCGTCAAGTGGAAAAATTGGAAACCACCGGCATTAGTTTACAGCCCAATTATGACTTCAGCAACAATCAAAGACGTTTAATTAGTTATATCGGGGCTAATTTGATTAGTTTTCAGGTTGATATAGCCGAAGCGGGGGGTTTAATCGATGAAGCGGTGAAAGTCGGGGCAACACGCATCGATGGGGTAAGTTTTACTGCTGGAGAATCAGCGATCGCAGATGCCCAAAGAACCGCTCTCATCAAAGCCACGGAACAAGCTAGAGAACAGGCGACAATCGTGTTACAGGCCCTCGGTTTATTGCCGAAAGAAACTGTTTCTATCCAAGTGGGTAATACGGGTAATCCCGTGCCAATAGCTCGCTCAGAAGCGGTTTTTCGGAGTGCCGATGCTGCCAGTAGCCCGGTTATCGGAGGGGAACAAACCCTGCGGGCTGCTGTCACCCTCGAAATTAGCTATTAAGATCTGTAGCTAGAGACAATTAACTACACATATCTAAACACCTCTTGCCTCTTGCCTCATCAAACTTTCGCCCTCATCCGTGAATTATCCTAACTTTTTACCCACTTTTAGCGAGGGATTGAGCGAAGATACCTCCCTTGCTCTCCTCCAAAACATCCAACAAATTGCCATCGATAGCCCCATCTATCCTCGATCGATTCTAACCACCTATAGTCAACAAGGGCAAGGTCAACCGCCTTTTCTCCTCCTGCACGGTTTTGATAGTTCCCTGCTGGAATTTCGGCGTTTATTACCTTTGCTCTGCCAAAATAGGGAAACTTGGGCGATAGATCTACTCGGCTTCGGTTTTACTGAGCGATACCCAGATTTAGAAGTATCTCCGAAAACTATTAAAAGCCATCTTTACCATTTCTGGCAAACTGCGATCGCCAAACCGCTGATTTTAGTCGGTGCTTCCATGGGGGGTGCAGTGGCCCTCGATTTTGCCCTCTCCTACCCAGAAATAGTGGCGAAATTAGTCCTGATTGACAGCGCAGGACTAGCTAATCCCCCAGTTTTGGGTAAATTGATGTTTTCTCCCCTCGATAAGTGGGCAACTAATTTTTTAGCCAATCCCCGCGTGCGTCAAAATATCAGTCGTACTGCCTATTTCGATCAAACTTTGGCCACTGTTGATGCTTGCACCTGTGCTAATCTGCACCTGAATTGTCCCCACTGGAGTGAGGCTTTAATCTCCTTTACCAAAAGTGGTGGTTATGGGGCATTTTTACCGAAATTAAGCCAAATAAACCGAGAAACTCTGATTATTTGGGGAGAAAATGATCAAATTTTAGGCACAAAAGACGCGGAGAAATTTCAGCAGGCCTTACCTAATAATCAACTGGTTTGGATTCCTCGCTGTGGTCATGTTCCCCACCTCGAAAAACCAGAACTTACCGCGGACGCAATCGTTAAATTTGCGAGCTAAAAACTTATAATGAGATTATTTGACCCTATAGTGCCAACTTTTATGAAATTTTTGCCGATCGCTCTCGGTACATTCAGCCTTCTGAGTTTATCTGTCAATATTCCTGCTACTGTGGCCACACAACAGCTTTTTTGTCAAGGCCGCATGAATAACGGTTGGTCCTATTCGGCAGAATTTCTCAATGGACGTTTTGAGCGCATTCGCTGGACGCGTTCCGGTCAACCTCCGCAAGTTTCTAGCCTCAGCTTTAAAAATACTAACAACAAAGGACAACCGATTTATCGTGGCAGTTTATTCGCCGCAGTCAGTGTGACTCTGATAGACTTATCGAAAGGAGATGTCCGTCCCGGTTCGCAAATTTCCGTGGGAGTGGAAGAATGGGGTTGGTCGCGGGGAAACTGCGGTCTTTCTAACCGATAATTCCGGTTGTTAGCGGACAGTCAAGATTAAAATTATCTCAGGGAGATAAACTGGAGTCGATTTGAAGAGCTACCGACTCCTCCGGGGTCAGGGTAAAGGCATCTCAAAGGCTATTGACAATTGGCCAATTTTGTCGGCTGCTTGCTGTGTAGGCATTTCAAATGCTACCAGTCAATCAGAATATTTACGAACTCGACCTATGTATCTTATGCCTTTGATAAAATCAAAAATAATGGCGGACATTGGTTGGATAAATTATCTTTTTTCAGCTATATTCAGGCTGCCTAGAGTTATTATTAACTACAGTATTAAGTTTTTTGAAGGGAGGGAATGCTCCAGAATCGCGACTATAATGAGTAAACAGATCATTCCTGTGTCGGCGAGAGCGAGAAAATATGTCTGCCACTGAATACGAAGCAATTATCGGTTTAGAAACCCACTGTCAACTGAACACCAGAAGCAAGATATTTTGTTCCTGTCCCACCAACTTCGATAGTCCCCCCAATACTAACGTCTGTCCCGTCTGTTTGGGTTATCCGGGGGTATTACCCGTCCTTAACCAAGAAGTCCTAGCCAGTGCCGTTAAACTGGGATTAGCTATCGATGGTAAAATTACACCTCATAGCAAATTTGATCGCAAACAGTATTTTTATCCCGACCTGCCGAAAAATTATCAAATTTCCCAGTATGATCTCCCTATTGTCGAACAGGGTCAACTAGAAATCGAGATCGTCGATAAAAAAACTAAGGAAGTTAGCCGCAAAATTATCGGCATTACCCGTCTGCACATGGAAGAAGATGCGGGAAAACTGGTTCATGCGGGCAGCGAACGTCTCTCCGGTTCCACCCATTCCCTCGTGGATTTTAATCGTACAGGTGTACCATTATTAGAAATTGTCTCGGAACCGGATTTACGCACCGGCACCGAAGCGGCGGAATATGCCCAAGAATTACGGCGTTTAGTGCGTTATCTCGGCATCAGTGACGGTAATATGCAGGAAGGTTCCCTGCGCTGCGATGTCAATATTTCCGTTCGCAAAAAAGGCGCTAAAAAGTTCGGGACTAAGGTAGAAATTAAAAATATGAACTCCTTTAGTGCTATCCAAAAAGCCATAGAATACGAGATCGATCGACAAATTGAAGCGATCAAAAATGGGGAACTGATCGTACAGGAAACCCGTCTTTGGGAAGAAGCTACTCAACGGACGATTAGTATGCGGAAAAAAGAAGGTTCTAGCGATTATCGCTATTTTCCCGAACCGGATTTACCCCCCCTAGAAGTTTCCCCCGAACAGTTAAAAGCTTGGGCGGAAGAATTACCGGAATTACCCGCTCGTAAACGTCGTCGTTATGAAGAAGAATTTGGTCTTTCCCCCTACGATGCCAGGGTTTTAACCGATGATCGCACCGTGGCTGAATATTTTGAAACTGCGGTAATTGCCGGGGCAAATGCGAAATTAGTCGCTAACTGGATCAGTCAAGATATCGCCGCTTATTTGAATAATAATAAGCTGACGATCACGGAAATTGCCCTGCAAGCAGGAGACTTGGCGGAATTAGTTAAACTGATTGAAACGGGAACAATTAGTGGCAAAATTGCTAAGGAAATTTTACCCGAACTTCTCACCCAGGGCGGTTCACCCAAAGCGCTGGTGGAAAAGAAAGGATTAATACAAATCTCTGACAGTTCTGCGATCGAAAAACTGATCGAGGAAATTATCGCTGCCCATCCAAGCGAGTTAGAAAAATTCCGGGCGGGTAAAACCAATCTTAAGGGATTTTTTGTCGGTCAAGTCATGAAAAAAAGCGGCGGTAAAGCCGATCCTAAATTAACTAGCCAAATCTTAGATCAAAAACTTTCTGGTTAGTTATATTCAGTGATCAGTAATCAGTAAACAGTAAACAGTAATCAGTGAACTTAAAACTCAAATCTGATAACTGATAACCGATAACTGATAACTGATAAGTAGCTGGTTATAATTAAATTGAAGATAGATTTTAGGTTCGATACCCCCTGCCCCCCTTGATAAGGGGGGTGCCGGTAGGCGGGGGGATCCCCCCTTAATAAGAGGGGCATCTGATAACTTTTAACGCCTACTTACTTAACTGGTAACTGATAACTGAAAATGACCTCGCAATTAAAGCCTAATATCCCGAAAATTCTCGCTGTTGTTAACGGTAAAGGTGGTGTGGGTAAAACCACCACTGCGGTCAATTTGGCGGCAATTTGGGGACAGAATCAGCGTGTTTTGCTGGTGGATGCGGATCCGCAGGGTTCCTCCACTTGGTGGGTAGAAAGAAATCAAGCGGGTATGGTATTTGATTTAGCCAAGCAAATTAATACAGAGAAATTAGGAGAATTGCGTCAAATTATCGAGTACGATCTGATCGTGATTGACACACCACCAGCTTTGCGTTCCGAATTACTTACGGCAGTAATAGCAGAATCAGATTATTTAATTTTACCGACTCCTCCCGCACCGATGGATTTAATGGCTTTAATTGACACGGTACGCACGGCAGTTAAACCCCTAGGAATTTCCTATCGGGTTTTATTAACAAAAGTGGATTCTCGTAGTCTTAAGGAAACTTTAGAAGCACAAAATACTTTATTAGAATTAGGTATTCCTGCCTGTCATGCTTTTATCAGAAATTATAAGGCCCACGAAAAAGCCGTTTTAGACGGGGTTGCTATTACCAATTGGCGCGGTAAAAATGCCCAAGAAGCCAGCGCCGATTATCGTCGTGTAGCCGAAGAATTAGAACGGGATTGGTAGATTTATCGACAGGTTTTCTAAGGACAATATTTTTGTAGTAAAGAAATCACTAAATCTAGACCATCGGGCTGAACTTGAACAGTATAGGCTTCGGCTTCAATTTGTCTGCTAAAACCCTGATAATTCATAAAAAATCTTCTGGTCATTGCCGGGGGTTCTATGGGTAAATTAAGAGCTTTAACTGTTTTGCCTCCATGACAAAGTTGAGCGGCATGGACAGCTTCATGAATTAATGTTGGTCGGGCAATACCTAAGTCAAAAACTAGGGGATGAATCCAAATAATTCTAGTTTTACTATCAAATAAACCGTAGGCTCCTCTCACTGGTGGCGGGGCAATTTTGACGATAAAATTGTGTTTTTCTAGAGCTTTTTGCAACCGTAAAAAATCAGGATTCGCCGCCGATAAATTTTCTCCTCCAGCTAATTGCATCCCTAGAAAAACAGCAGCAATTGTGTAATAAATGCCCATCGGGTGATAGTTCCTATTAAAGAAAAATCAAAATTAGCAGGAGGTTATTCATTGATGAATCGAACCATCGGGGAGAATTGTTCCCGTTAAAATAGCCCCAGTTAGTTTCACCATAATACGCTTACCGAAGCCAATTTTTGCCCCGCGTAAATCCGCCGCCGACAGATCCGCCCCGCTTAAATCCGCGCCGATGAGATTGGCTTCCTGTAAATTTGCGCCTTTAAGGTTAGCTTCGAGGAGATTGGCGCGAAAAAGATTAGCTTTGTACAGATTAGCTTTTTCTAGGTTAATTTTGTGCAGGAAGCTATCGCTTAAGTCGGCATGGCTTAAATCTGCCCCGATGAGACTGCGACTAGAGAAATCTTTTTCCTTCAGGTTGGCTCCCTGTAAATCGGCTCCGTTTAAATCCCGATAGTGAGGGCGCCAGGCGGCCTGATTGTGGACCTGATGGTTATTCTGGGAGTGGCTGTGTTGACTGTGGGTTTGTTGACTATGGGTTTTATGACTGTGGGTTTGGGAATTTTGGCTGGGTTGGCTAGGGTGAGGCTGATAGGGGGAAGCAGTTTTATAGGCGTGGGCGGGCTGTTTTTCAGTTTTAGGGGGTGAATTGGAGCGTTTAGGAGAATTTTGATGAATTTGCCGCAATTGTTCCCTAGCGTGGTTAATTTCTTGCAGTTTAGCGGTGGCTTTTTCCAAAAGACGCTGATTATCTTTGGGAATGCGATCGGGATGCCAAATAAACACCAAATCTTTGTAGGCTTGATTGATCTCGTCGAGAGATGCCCCATGATCTAACCCTAAAACTTTATAGTATCGCTCCAATTCTTTCATCATCGAAGTCCTAATACAAGGATAAAAGCATTAACGGCCACAATTTCTCTGAGTCTTGTCGGATTTTCTAGGAGAGGATTTCTTTTAGGATAATTTGACTCTGGGAGAGTTGCCATAAAATTTGAGAAAATGTCTGGTAATTAAGAAAATCTCGTTTTTCTATCCTGTTTTGTGGCGTAACTGTATAGCACATAACAGCAAAATTAGCAAATTTTTGATACAAAACTTAATTTATGGTCTTGGGGGTTGGGGGTTGGGGGTTGGGGAGAATAAATAAAAGCAATCTCCTATCTCCTAAATACTGAATACTGAGTGCTGTATGATAAAACTTGTCCCGATAGGATAAATCAAGGTTGTGAAATTTGGTCAGTGGTTGGGGTTTATCTGTTTAATAATGGCTCTGTATGTATTGTGGCAGATTCGACAGCTGTTATTATTGATTTTTATGGCGATCGTGTTTACCGTAGCCTTAAATAGATGTGTGAAAGGATTGCAGAGATTAGGGATTAAAAGGGGTTTGGCTATTTTAATTACCCTGCTGACGAGTCTGGCAATTGTGATTTTATTTTTTATAATTATTGTTCCCCCCTTTATCGAACAGTTTCAAAAATTAATTGAACTTTTACCGCAAGCTTGGGATTTAGTCCGCAATAACTCGATTCAATGGCGACAACAATTTCAATTTGATTGGTTGCCATCCCTGCCTAATTTAACTGATTTAGTCCAGCAGTTACAACCTTTAGGAACCTTTGTTTTTAGTAACTTTTTTACCTTCTTTTCTAACTCAGTTGCGGCAATTTTGCAATTATTATTCGTGCTGGTGTTAGCCATTATGATGTTAGCCAATCCCCAACCCTATCGACAAGCTTTCTTAAAATTATTTCCTAACTTCTATCGTCGTCGTGCCGAGGAAATTCTTACCCTATCGGAAGCAGGTTTAGGTAATTGGTTGTTGGGAATTGCCATTAGTTCAACTATGGTAGGATTATTAAGTGGTTTCGGTCTTTTGGTTCTACAAATTAATCTAGTTCTCGTTCATGCTATCCTAGCAGGATTGCTCAATTTTATCCCTAATATCGGACCGACTGCTAGTGTGATTTTTCCGATACTCATTGCTGTTATCGATGCACCTTGGAAAATTGTCGCTATTCTGATTCTCTATTTTATTATCCAAAATGTCGAAAGTTATTGGCTGACACCCACTGTCATGGCTAAACAGGTATCTTTATTACCGGCAATTACCCTAATTGCTCAAATATTCTTCGCTCAAATATTTGGCATCTTAGGTTTATTATTGGCTTTACCTTTGACAGTGGTAGTAAAAACATGGTTAGATGAATTATTATTCAAAGACATTTTAGATCAATGGGATCACGATCATAACAAATCTTAAATAATCTCGGCAAAAGTCATGAAATTAATCATTCTTACTCTCGTTATTTTATCTAATTTTTTTGCTGCTCTCCCAGCTAAGTCTGAAACGGTTCTAGAAAAAATTAAACGCACGGGATTATTAGAAGTAGCTATGAGAGAAGATGCGATTCCGTTTGGCTATCGAGATAGTAATAATAATTTGCAGGGATTATGCTTAGATTTTATCCAATTGCTTAGAGAACAACTAAAGCATAAATTAAACCTCCGGATCATCAGTGTCAAAATTTATAAATCAACTTTATTTAATCGCTTCCAGTTATTGGAAAATAAAACCGTTGATTTCGAGTGTGGTCCTAATAGTATCAGAAAAAATATACCTGATGGTGTCAGTTTTTCTCGTCCTTTTTTTGTCACGGGAACTCAGTTTTTAGTTCGGAGTGATAATCAGAATAATTTTAACTTTTCCTCGTCCTTAGAAGGTATAAGTATTGGAGTTTTGCGAGATACCAGCACTCAAGAATTATTAAGACAAAAATATCCTCTTGCTACCTATCAAGAATTTCAAGGAGTGACGGGAAGACTGCGAGGTATCCAAAGTTTAAGAAGGAATAGAATAGATGCTTTTGCTAGTGATGGTATTCTGCTAATTGGAGAAGCTGTTATCCTCGGTTTATCCTTAGAAAAAGATTATCAACTTATCCCGCGCAATCCTTTAAATTGTGATTATTATGGTTTCATTCTCCCCGCTAATGATCCCCAATGGCAAGAGTTTATTAATGGGGTTATCGTCACCAGTGAGAACAGAAATATTTTTAAAGCATGGTTTACTGAAGTTGCTTCCTATTTTATACATACCTGGCAGTATTGTCGTAATAATCCCGAAAAATCCCAGTAAAACTTAACGATTATGCCCAAAAAAAATCATTTATTTTGGTTAGTTGGTTGCAGTACAATAATCCTGTTTATTTGCAGTGCTATCAGACATATTTTATTTCAATCTAATGCTCTCGATCTTGGTTGGTTCGATCAAGGAGTTTACTTAATTTCTCAAGGTAAACCACCGATTATATCTTTTGTTGACTACCATATCTTAGGCGATCATATCGCTTTTATTCTCTATCCTATAGCCTTACTTTATAAAATTTATCCTAGCGTTTATTGGCTGCTTTTCTTACAAGCGTTTTCCCTTTCTCTTGGTGCTTTTCCCCTCTGGCAATTGGCTATACAAGCGGGATTAAAAGAAAAACAAGCTTATACATTAGCCTTAGTTTATCTGCTCTATCCCCTGATTTTTAATGTTAATCTCTTTGATTTTCATCCCGAAGTTATAGCAGTTCCAGCCATTTTTTGGACAATTTTGGCAGCAAGATTAAATAATCTCTGGGGATTTTGTCTAGGAATCATTATTATTCTCGGTTGTAAGGCAATTCTCTCTTTAACATTGTTGGGAATGGGTATCTGGTTACTTCTCTGGGAAAAGAAAAAAATCCCAGGAATAATTGCTATTATTAGCGGCATTCTTTGGTTTATTATCGCCACGAAATTATTAATCCCTCTCCTGACAGGAAAATCAGCAGTTATTGAAATGGCTGATTCTCGATATAGTTATCTAGGAGATAGTTTACCGGCAATTATCTTTAATCTTTTCCTCAAACCCGATCTTGTCTTGGGAAAAATCTTTACTGGCAATAATCTAGAATACCTCATCCTATTAATTATTCCCTTAGTTTGGGGTTTATCCTGGCGCTATTCTGCCCCAATAATTGCCGCTATTCCCGCACTCGCTTTAAATTTATTGGCAGATCATGCCCCACAAAAAAACTTAACCACTCAATATTCCCTGCCAATTTTGCCCTTTTTATTTCTAGCGGTTATCGCCACTTTAGCCCATAATAGTAACTGGTTAAAAAAACCTAAATGGATAATTACTTGGGCAACTATTGCCTTTCTTGCCTTAGCTAAATACGGCTATTTTTGGTCACTATATTTAAATTCCCTCGATACTTGGTCCGCCACCCAAAAAGCTCTAACCCAAATTACCACCAGTGAGAGTGTCTTGACTACTTCTAGAATTGCCCCCCATCTTACCCATCGAGAAATGATCAAATTAGCGATCGAAGGTTCCCAATCCCTCGATTTAAATCAATTTAATTATATCCTACTCGATCGCCGTCATCCCGGTTGGTCTAGTTCACCAGAACTAATTGATGATCACTTAAATAAACTGAATCAAAATGAGAACTTTCAGTTAATCGTTAATCAGGATCATGTGTTTTTATATCGGGCATTGACAACCCCTCAAGAAACAAAATAATTTGTCGTTCCACCGATTTCAATAAATTTTCTTTATCGATGGGAAACCAGATAATATCAGCATCGGCACGAAACCAAGTGCGCTGACGTTTAGCAAATTGACGGGTATGGAGGATAATTAGATCGATCGCCTGTTCTAAAGAAATTTCGCCGAGCAGATATTGCTTAATCTCTGCGTAACCCAAAGTCTGCAAAAGTGGTAAATCCCAACCGTATTTATCCCCCAAATGCTGCACCTCTGCTACCAATCCCCTGGCGATCATTTGATGAGTACGAACAGTGATCCGCTTGTCTAAAATTTCTGGGGAACAGTCTAAACCAATTTGTAAAATCGGATAAGTGGGGGGATTTTCTCCCTGCTGACTAGATATAGGTTTTCCTGTCAGATAAAAAACCTCCAAAGCGCGTAAAGTCCTGACCTGATCATGGGGATGAATTTTTTTAGCAGCCTCTTCATCTACCTGCATCAGAATTTGATAAAGATAGGATTGTCCTAAAGCTTGTAATTGCTGTCTTAAATCCGCTTGAGGAGAAACCCTCGGTATTTTTAAACCTTTGACAATGGACTTGATATAAAGTCCCGTACCACCGACCAAAAACAGGGGAGAATAGTGGAGATTGCTGATTAAATCCTCAGCTTGTTCTTGGTACTGTGCTAGGGTAAAATTATCCTGGGGAGCGCAAATATCAATTAGATAATGGGGAATCCGCTGACATTCTTCTAAGCTAGGTTTAGCAGTACCAATATTAAATTCTCGATAGATTTGTCGGGAATCGGCACTGAGAATTACTGAATTAAACTTTTCGGCCAATTGTAGGGCTAAACTGGATTTTCCCGTGGCAGTTGCCCCACAAATAACAATTAAAATAGGTAAAGGGGAAGTAGTCATCGATGCTACATGACAGTGAACAGTAATCAGTGAACAGTAATCAGTAATCAGTGAACAGTAATCAGTAATCAGTAATCAGTGAAAAGACAGGACTGTTAAGCTAAGTGGGTGGGTGGAATTAAATATAAGATCAACGTAGGTTGGGTTGAAGCATGAAACCCAACGTCCGCTCATGTTGCGCTACCGCTAACCCATCCTACAAATAATTGTGCCTCCCTACTTAAGACGCATTTAAACTGGGTATTGTGAAGCTGATTAACAGGGGTACATCCCACATTAATTATCAGTGACTCTTAAATTATTACAGATATATCAGCAGCTATCTGTAAGCATCCCACCGAAAAACTAATGCGCTTCGGGGTTTGGGTAGGGTTGATTCATGAATCAACCCTACCTTGAATCAACTTTAGGAGAAAGTTTCCGCTTAAAAATCCCAAATTACATGAGTAGAAAACGGGTTTCTCCGAGAAACCCGTTTTCTCAAAAATTGAGATGCACCCGATTAACAGCTATCAAAAAAAACAGCACCCATCAGGATGCTGTTTGTCAAGAAAATGTTACAAAACTTAAGCTAAAGCCGCCATTTTCACATCGTTATGAGCGAGGATATTTTGTAACTCCTCCGCATCCACGGTTTCTTTTTCCACTAACATTTGCGCTAACTGGTCCAAGATGGCGCGGTTATTGACTAAAACCTCTTTAGCGCGACGATAGGCCTGTTCCACTAAGCTACGCACCTCCTCGTCAATAGCTGCCGCAGTTTCATCGGAAAAATCTCGATCGGAAGCGATATCACGACCTAGGAAAACATTACCATTTTGACGACCTAAGGCCACCGGTCCCAGGCGATCGCTCATTCCGAAACGAGTGACCATTTGCCGCGCTACCCGTGCCACCTGTTGCAGGTCATTAGAAGCACCCGTAGTCACTTCCTCCTCACCGAAGATAATTTCTTCAGCTAAACGACCCCCCAAAGCTACAGCCATCTGATTTTGCAGATAAGCGCGAGAATATAACCCGGATTCCATGCGATCCTCGCTGGGAGTGAACCAAGTTAAACCCCCGGCGCGACCGCGAGGAATAATACTAATTTTCTGGACGGGATCATAATCCGGCATTAAAGCACCCACCAAAGCATGACCAGCTTCATGGTAAGCAACTAAAGTTTTGCGTTTTTCACTCATGACGCGATTTTTCTTCTCAGGACCGGCCAGGACACGATCGATCGCATCGTTGACCTCATCCATAGAAATCTCGGTTAAATTGCGACGTGCGGCTAAAATTGCGGCTTCGTTGAGCAAATTAGCCAGATCCGCACCGGTAAAACCGGGGGTACGACGAGCGATTTTATCGAGATCCACATCTTGGGCCAAAGTTTTGCCTCTGGAGTGGACATTAAGGATTTCCTTACGGCCAGCGTAATCGGGACGATCTACCACCACTTGGCGATCAAAACGACCCGGACGTAATAAAGCGGCATCCAGCACATCAGGACGGTTAGTGGCGGCGATAATGATAATACCTGTATTACCTTCAAAACCGTCCATTTCCGTTAATAATTGGTTGAGGGTTTGTTCCCGTTCATCGTTACCACCCCCTAAACCGGCACCCCGTTGACGACCAACAGCATCAATCTCATCGATAAAAACGATACAAGGTGCATTCCCTTTCGCTTGTTCAAATAGGTCGCGGACGCGAGAAGCACCCACCCCGACGAACATTTCCACGAATTCCGAACCGGAAATGCTAAAAAACGGGACTCCTGCTTCTCCAGCTACTGCGCGAGCGAGCAGGGTTTTACCTGTCCCCGGAGGACCGACTAAAAGGACTCCTTTGGGGATTTTTGCCCCAATTGCCGTGAAGCGATCGGCATTTTTGAGGAAGTCCACCACTTCGTTTAATTCTAATTTTGCCCCTTCAATCCCGGCCACATCACCGAAAGTAACCTGGGTTTGGGGTTCCATCTGTACTCTTGCTTTCGATTTGCCGAAGTTCATCGCTTGGGAACCCGGTCCACTTTGGGCGCGACGGAGCAAGAAAAATAGACCAACAAGAAGCAAAATGGGGAAAAAGAGGCTACTGAAGGCTCTTACCCATACTCCTTCTTCTCTTTGGGGCAGTACGGAAATATCAACGTTATTTTCTGCCAAGATGTTGATTAATTGCGGATCGTTGGGTAGGTTAACCAATACGTTTGTACCGTCTTGAGTGGGTACGATCGCTCGCTGCCGGTCGGCACTTAAGCGCACGGTTTCTACTTTACCTTCCCGTACTTCCTGTAAAAATTCACTATACTTCCAAGTTTGTTGCACTGCTGGCTGGCGATCGAAGAAAGCTGAGGCCAAGGCAAGGACTACGATTAACAATAGGGCATATAGTCCCGCATTGCGCCATTTTTTGTTATTACCGTTTTTGTTCACGCTGTCGAACTCCTGATAAATTGAGGATGATCTTATCGGTTGTCAAGGGGTTGTTAACTTATGTTAACGTTTCTCAGGAACAGTGGACAGGTTTTTTTTAAAGATGCCCCTCGTAGTCCTCCCTGGGGGTTAGCTGTTGGGGGTTGGGAGTGGGTAAAAAAGCCATTTACTGTGGCTCTCCTCGACCGAGTACGATTAATTTGTAACAAAATGCCAAAATACTGCATAAAAGCTGGAAGTGGAACGATAGACAGTTTAGTTGACCTCCACGGGGAGTAGCTAGATGAAAAAACGAGAGACTTTGCTGGAGAAGTTTTGTTGCTTTTTAGTTTTGCAGCAAAATAGGACACAATGGAATTGCGATCGGCGTTTGCGTCGTAACATGGAAAGCTATGGCCAAATTGATCCTAATGTCGAGTCCGAGGATTATTGGTCCCTATTCTTTCACCAACAGTATCAGAATCCCGGTTCCAAAAATCATCTTTTTCGTGGGCATTTATACGCTTATTTGCAGGAACCTTGCTACTGGGCAGCTGCCGAAATCTATCAAAAATATCAAGCTAAACTAGATTATCAGATTGAAGACTACTTTAACGAAGGAATTCTGGACTTTGAGGCTATCTTAGCTGACTTTAAGCCTTTATTCTCGACTCGCTTCGATAATTTTGCCACTCAGAGGATTAAATATCGCTTAATCGATCGCATCCGTCAGATTAGTCAAGCGTTCGGCCATAATACTTGGAGCCTACTACTTAATTCTACCGGAGCGCGTCTCACCCAAGCTCTCCGGGCGAGGGGATTAGTGGGGGAAACTCTCGAAAATTACCTTTTAGCTTGGGATTACTATCAAGAAATTTATGCCCAGGCAAAAATAAAAACCGATGGTAAAATTCAGGAACCTAGTCCAGAAATCTGGCAAAAAATCGCCGCTGCCTATAACTTGGATAGCCACTCTACCATCAAAATCAATTCCGCGACAATTTCCCGATGGTTAAAGGATGCAGGACAAGCTATTTTTGATTATTTATTTCCCCAAGGAAAAACAATTTCTCTACAGCAACCTTTAGGGGATGGGGAAAGTAGCACGAGGGAAGAAATGATCGAAGATACTCTCCATGATACCCCTTGGCAGCAATTAGAAGCGGCGGAAAATTTTCGCGAGTCCCAACAAAATCACCAAAAAATTCTAGCTTGGCTGCAAGGGGAAGTTAAACAACTTTGTCAGCAGCCGCAACAGGCAAAACTGCATCCGCAAATTCAGTTAATTCTAGAGATGACTTATGGTTCAGGGTTGGGACAAGTGGCAATTGCCGCTAAGATTACAGAAATTACCAAGGTAGTTATCAAACAATATCAGGTTTCTAGGGAACTGGATAAAGTTTATCGTCACCTCGCTAAAAAGTTTTTACCCTGGGCCACCGAAAACCTGCATATTCCTTCCCAGTCTCACGATAGAGAAGTTATTAGTAAGGCAATAGAACCATGGCTAACATACTACTATCAAACCAGCGCAACAACTCAGGAGGATTAATTATGGTTAATGATTGGTTAGAACTAACTCCTGATAGCATTTGGCTAGAAATACCCGCAGATATTCAAGAGATAAGTTGGGCAAAAAGTACAGCTTTTACTGATGCCAGTATTCGTCAGAGATTTTATATTAATTATCTCTGTCAACAAGTTATTTTTAACTATCTCCAGTCAGAAATACCTCCAGCTAGTTTAGTGGAAAATCAAGAAGATTTCTGGCAACTAGGAGTTAATGGTTTTGCCGTTAAATTAGGCGAAAAGTCAGTAATAGTTATTGCCAGCGAAACTCTGGATCTAGAAGCGATCGAAATTCCTCAAGAATGGGTAGATATTCCTCAATTAATTGGTGATTATTATCTAGCGGTACAGGTAAACACTGCCGAAAGTTATCTGAGAATTTGGGGTTCTACTACCCATAAAGATATTAAGGAAAAAGGACAATATATTAAGCGTAATCTTAACTACTCTCTACCGAGAAATCAACTGCAATCAGGATCAGATTCTTTGGATTTATGGGGAGAGTGTCAATTACAACCAGTTAAGATTGAACGGGAAAAGAGGTCAGAAAAACTATCTTTAGATAGATTGACAACCTTACTAGACATCTTAGCTAATCCTCAGTTAATCTTTCCCAGAAAAGCTATTGCTTTTCAAGAATGGGCAGCAGTTATCGTCAATAGTAACTGGAGAAAAGTCTTAATTACCCGTCGGCAAAAATCCCCCGTCAAGTTAACCAATTGGTTTACTGATAATTTCCCCATTGATTGGCAAAGTATCCTCGATTTTAGCTCACTGTCACTGGTTCCAGCTTTCAAAAATACAGAAATTAAACGCATCAAAGATTTAGGAGTAGAATTACTGGGAAATCCCCTCGCTTTGATGATTACTATCGCTAAAACTGAAGAAATATTTAGCCTGCAAGCGACTGTTTACCCCACCGGAGAAACAAGCACTTTACCCCCGGAATTAAAATTAAGTATTCTCACCGAAACTGGCCAGGTTTTTCGAGAAGTAATTGCCACAGATAACGATGAATTTATTCGTTATCGATTTGATGCTGAATTGGGGGATAAGTTCTTCATTGAAGTGGCTTTAGAATCGGCAAAAGTAACCGAATATTTACAAGTGTAAGCGAGGAAAAACTTAATGATTAAACTCTTAACTCTCGAACTAGATGGCACATTTGATCGGGGATTTAAAGTAAAATTAGAAATTCGTCCCGATCTTAATTCTCGTCCCCAAACTGTGATCAAAGCAAGGCTACCAGCTAATTTAGAGTTATTAACTCTTTACCGTCAATGGCAACGTTACTATAGTGAATTAGAGGGATTTTTTAAAGTCTTAAAAGATAGCAATCCCCAACAAATTACCAATAGTTCTCAGCAGAGTTTAGTTTTTAAAAACTGCCAAGAAAAAGCCAAATTATTTGAGGATAACTTAAACAAGTGGTTGAATAATAGCCCAGAATTTGAACCGATCAAAACCGCAATTCTGCTCTCTGGGAATAACTTTCGTATCTGGTTACAAACCGATAATATTTGGCTGCAAAGATTCCCCTGGGAAAAATGGGAAATTCTCAAAAATATCGGCGCAGATATAGCAATTATTGTCTCAGAATACGATACCTTAGCCAGACAATTAAAAAATCATGAAAAAATTCGGATTTTGGCCATTTTAGGCTATGCCACCGACTTAAAATTTCTCGAAGAAGATCGCAAAACTTTAGACGATATTGCGGGAAAAGCAGGAGCCGAAATTATCTGGGAAAAAGCCCCACACCCGCAAAAATTAAATCAGTTATTGCGTCAAGAAACTTGGAATATCCTCTTTTTTAGCGGTCATAGTGCCAGTACAGAAGATGGACAAGATTGCGAAATTCAACTAACAGAAACTCATAAATTAAAGATAGCTGATTTTAGCTTTTCCCTGGGAGAAGCCACTAAAAACGGGTTAAAGTTAGCGATATTTAACTCCTGTGATGGTATCGGTTTGGCACAACAACTATCCCGGGAAAAAGGGATGGCATTACCCCATCTAATCTTTATGCGCGAGAAATTACCCGATCCCGTTTCTCCCAAATTTCTGCAATACTTTTTAACCGCTTTTACCAGTAATAAATCTCTCTACAGCGCCGTACATGAAGCCCAAAAAAATCTCCACGATGACTGGGAAAAAGACTATCCCTGTGCCAGTTGGCTGCCCGTAGTTTGCCCCAATCCCACCGAAGAACCCCCCACTTGGCATAGTTTCAGTAACTCCCCTCAAAAACAACAAAATTGGCGACGATTCGCTCTAACTTTCGGTTTAGGTTTAGCCGTAGCGATGACAGTCTTGGCAATAAGAGAAACGGGAATTTTAGAACCCTTAGAATTAAATATTTATGATCGCCTGATGCAACTAAAACCCAAAGATAAACCCGATGAAAGATTATTAATTATTACCATTGATCGCCAAGATTGGGAATATCAAGATCGCATGGGTATGAAAAGACCAACAATACCCGGAAGCGATCGAAAACGTTCCCTCGCAGGAGAAGCATTATCGCAGCTTTTAAATAAATTACTGCCCTACCAACCGCAAATTATCGCCTTAGATATCCTCCGTCCGATCGCTGCCAGCGAAGATTATCCACCCCTAGCCAATCAATTACAAAATACTCCTAATTTTATCTCGATTTGTCAGTTCAATAATTACCCGCAACCGGACGGATTTCCCCCACCCCCAGAACTGCCAAAAAATCAGAGTGGTTTTAGTAACACAGTGCCAGACGAAACCGTTGCCGGAGTTCCCCGAATTCGTCGTTTTTTATATCAGGCAAAACTCGATCGCACCTCTCCCTGTCTTCCCCCAGATTCTTTGGCCAAAGTTGACTCAATGTCCTGTAATTTTAAAGATTATGCTCCTAGTTTTAGTCTCCTAATTGCCAAACGATATCTAGAATCCCAGAATCAAGATTTTGACTGCAATAAACTGCAGCGGGGAATTCTAGAAATTAATATCGGGGATACTCATCTCGGTGACTGGCTACAATCCAACCGCGGCCCCTATAAAACCCGTCAATCCGATACCCGATCCGGCCGTCAAGTTATGCTCGCTTACCGTCGAATCGCCGATAATGGCATCGATGCGATCATAAAAATTGCCCCGAAAAAATCCCTCCGACAGGTTTTAGATCCGCGTTTTAATCCCAAATCAGTCCGGGAAAAAATTGTTCTAATTGGAGTAACAGAACCGGGGATCGATGATTTTTTAACCCCCTTTAGTCGCAACCCATCGGAAGCAATTCCGGGGGTTTATCTGCACGCGCACGCAGTCAGTCAAATTCTCGATACAATGACGGGAAAACGAGCCTCGATCGCTTTCTGGAATCCCCTACAGGAGACTTTCTGGGTGCTGAGTTGGTCCCTAGTGGGGGGATTATTAACGTGGCGTTTTCTTCGGGTAAAAACGGTACTTTTGACAGTAGCGATCGCTGTGATTTCCCTCACCGGTATCGGTTGGCTTCTCTTTAGTTATTTCGGTCTTTGGGTTCCGATTCTCCCCCCAGCGATCGCACTTCTCACCACCTCCGGTATCTTCTTTTTTCTTCGTTCTTGCTACTTGAAATAGCTAGGTAACAGCCATGATCAAACCTTCGATCGCCCTCATCCTTCTTTTCTCCCTACTGCCTCAACCCGGATTAACCCTTGTCACCCCGGCTGCCGGAAATATTTCTAACGATCGCATTCTGACGGCACAGGGCGATCAGGCGCTTACCGAGGAGCAAATCCTACAACGAGTCACCGTTCGGATTACTAGCGAGATAAATCGGGGATCGGGGACGATTATCGCTAAAAAAGGTGATAATTACCTTGTCCTAACCAACGCCCACGTTACCCGCAGCGCAAAAACCCTACAGGTACAAACCTACGACGGCCAGAGCCGTGCGGCCCGCATTGTCCCCAATTCCCTATCGGAGAATCAAGATCTCGCCCTGCTAGAGTTTAGCGATACCAGGGATTATGCGATCGCCACCATCGCGGAGTTTACCATCAATCAAAACAGCATCGGTTTAGAAGTGGTGGCTGCGGGATATGTTGCCGAAACGGGACAGTATCGGACGACAAAGGGAACCCTTGAACAGGTGAGCGATCGACCCCTCCGGGAGGGCTACAGCGTCGGTTATAGTGGGGAGATCGTGCAGGGAATGAGTGGCGGCGGCATTTTTGTCGAGGGGGAGTTAATCGGCATTAACGGGCGATCGGCCTATCCGATTCTCTCTAACTACATCTACGAAGACGGTACAAAACCCACAGACGCAGAAATCCAACAGATGAGAGCGGTTAACTGGGGCATTCCCCTTAATACCCTATTAACCTACATCCGGCCCGAAATTCTCAGCGCCTATAACCTACCCCTACCGCAGGTGAACCCCGATATAGAAACCACCGCCTATACTGGCTATATCGCCGAATTAGAAGCGAAAGCGAAGGGTTTCACCGTCCGGATTGATAGTACGAGCGGTGCAAACGGTAGCGGTGTCATTATCGCCCAGCAGGGAAAAACCTACACCGTCCTAACCGCCGATCACGTCCTCTGTGAGAAAGTAGCCGAGGAGAAAACCTGTGCCAATGTCACCTACACCGTCGTCACCAGGGACGGCAAAACCCGAAAAATCGAGAAAAGCACCATCATCCAGCAGGAAGGGGTAGATTTAGCAGTTTTTCAGTTTGAAAGCCAGGACAATTATCCCGTTGCGGAAATAGCGAATTATAACCCAAATACCGGTGATTTTGTTTTTGCCGCAGGCTTCCCCAAAATTGGCGACAATCCCTCGAAATGGTTGTTTAGTGGCGGTACAATTAACGAGAAAGAACTGGGATTACTACTAACCCGCCAAAGTGACTTAAGCAATGAACAAAGTGGAACATTACAAAGTGTTGCTTCTTTAACCGGAGGCTATGAATTAGTTTATACTAGCATCACATTTGGGGGCATGAGTGGTGGTGCAGTCTTAGACTCCCAGGGGAGAGTAATAGGGATTCATGGACGTTCAGAAGGAGCAGGGGGAGGGAAAATTCAGTTAGGGTTTAGTTTAGGGATTCCCATTAGCACTTTTATCGGATTGCAAGAAAGATTGAAGGTAAAACCGCAATTATTAACCACTGCTCAACCCCAAGTTAGTCAGCAACAACAACTAGAAATTATTTTAGCAATTACTGGTGTTATTGTCCCTAATACCAATGCGAAGGCGGATATTTGGATAGAAAGGGGAGGACAATTATGGCGGTTAGGAAGGATTGAGGAAGCAATTAAAGCCTTTGATGAGGCAATTAAGCAAAATGACCCCGATAATGTCTATTTAGCTTGGTATGGTAAGGGATTAGCGTTATTTGATTTCTATAAAGATCAACCAGCTATAGAAGCTTTGCAACAAGCGATTAATACCTTACCTAAACGGGAAAATTTAAAGAAGTTTCACAGTAGTATTTTACAACGGCAAAGTGTAGTTTATCGCTTTTTAGGTGACTTCTCAACAAGTGCTGGTAGAGAAAGAGAAGCCAGAGAAAATTATGAGCAAGCATTAACGGTGATTAATCAGGCGATTTCTCTGTTTCCCAATAACCCCAATTACTATAATGAGAAATGGTCAGTATTAAGTGAATTAAAACGCTATGATGAGGGATTAGCCGCAATTACTCAGGCAATTTATCTCGCTCCCCGTGCTGCTTGGTATGTCAATCGAGGGATTCTTTACCGTCGCCAACAAAAATACGAATTAGCATTAGATGACTACAACCAAGCTATTGAACTTAATCCTAATCATGCTAATGCTTATAACAATCGTGGGAATCTTTACCAAGACCTACAAAAATACGAATTAGCATTAGATGACTTCAACAAAGCCATTGAAATTAATCCTAATTTTGCTATACTTTACTACAATCGTGGGAATCTTTACATTAACCAACAAAAATACGATTTAGCCCTCTCTGACTACAACCAAGCTATTGAACTTGATTCTAAGTTAGCTATGGCTTACTACAATCGGGGGGTTCTTTACGATGACCAACGAAAATACGAATTAGCTTTAGCTGACTACAGCAAAGCTATTGACATTAATCCTAATTTGGCTGAGGCTTACGTCAATCGGGGGCTTCTTTACAAAGACTTGCAGAAATACGATTTAGCCCTCTCTGACTACAGCAAAGCTATTGACATTAATCCTAATGATGCTAAAGCTTACGTCAATCGGGGGGTTCTTTACCGTCTCCAAGAAAAATACGATTTAGCCCTCTCTGACTACAGCAAAGCTATTGACATTAATCCTAAGTTTGCTGAGGCTTACTACAATCGGGGGGTTCTTTACCGTCTCCAAGAAAAATACGATTTAGCTTTAGCTGACTGGAACAAAGCTATTGAAATTAATCCTAATTTAGCTGAGGCTTACGTCAATCGAGGGCTTCTTTACTTTGAGCAAAAAAAATACGAATTAGCCCTCTCTGACTACAACAAAGCTATTGAAATTAATCCTAATTTGGCTCAAGCTTACTTAGGTCGTGGTGGTTTATATGCCATATTAGGACAACCCGAAAAAGTAAAAATTGATCTAGAACAAGCAGCTATATTATTCCTCCAACAGAATAATATGGTTGGTTTTGAAAAGGTGATGCAACTTTTGCAGATTTTACAGTAGTTTAGTTCGTAGGTTGGGTTGAGCGAATAAATAGGTTAAAGAAAACCTCTCAATTCCAAGGAAAAGCGAAACCCAACACCCAACACCTAAATCTGTCTGAATCTTTTTGTTGGGTTTCCTTGGGTGTATTGTTGGGTTTCCTTACGTCAACCCAACCTACTTTAGTTTCCTTGGGTCTGTTGTTGGGTTTCCTTACGTCAACCCAACCTACGGTAGAAACCCAACACCCAACACCTAAATCTGTCTGAATCTTTTTGTTGGGTTTCCTTGGGTGTATTGTTGGGTTTCGTGCCTCAACCCAACCTACGGTAGTTTCCTTGGGTCAATCCAACCGACGGTAATTGCTATGATTACTATAGTCCGTAGTCGTGGTCTTTTATATACCAAATTAAAACAAACCAAAAAAGCAAAAATTGATCGACAACAAGCAGCTATAATATTCCGCCAACAGAATAATATGGCAACTGATGAAAAGGTGATGCAGATTTTACGCGAATTAGGGAGGTGACAAATGATAAAAACAGCCGTTGATTTATACCGTAGAGGTAATGATACATCTCCCAGAATGGATCATGTTCGTCCTAACAAAGATATTGCCATCTATGAAAATAATGGGCAAATATGGGTAAAAGAAACCCTTGTCGATGGACAAACACTGGGGGGAATTTCGACCTTTTCCGTTCAGGGAATAGGTAGGTTATGGAAACCCTTATTTCCCATGTCAATAGAAACCTATCAACAAGCCTTAAGGGTAATTGGTGAACTTTTTTATCGTGTAAGTTGAGGTAAACTATGAAAACTCTATCATTTAAAGACATCCAATTTATTATCGAAGCTCTCGAATCCCTTCTCAAAAATTATAGTGACCGTATTCAACAAATAGAAGCTCTCGAAAACTATGAAGATGAAATTGCAGACTTAAGTAATGATTCTCTATTTTTACAAGAATTAATTACTGACTTACAAAATCAACAAACACAAGAATTAGCTCTACTTGTGCCTGAATTTGATTTGAAAAAAATGTCTTTACAAACATTAATTAAACAAGGAAAAACCCTGTCAATTGAGGAAAAATTAATCTTAGTGGAATCTCTAACTTCATCAATCCGCGAAGAATATAATCTAATGCGAACCTGAAATGAGAAATCAATGATTACTTATTTAGCCACCGTTCATAAAGATAACCATAGTGATTATGGGGTACAATTTTATGACTTTCCGGGTTGTATTAGTGCAGGAGAAACCATCGAAGAAGCGAAAAAAATGGCAACTGAAGCCTTAAAAGGTCATATTTCCTTCATGTTGGCAGATGGGGACGAAATTCCCACCCCTAGCACCCTCGAAACCATTTTAACCGACGCGGATCATCAAGATGCGATCGCTTTTCTGCTCATTGAGGTATCAGAAGCTATTTTAAACCATCCAAGGGAAAGCGAAACCCAACACCCAACACCTAAATCTGTCTGATACTAAATCTGGTTATTAAAGACTGATTATTTATTCCCCTTTTTGCATCAGTGCATGAGTAGAAAACGGGTTTCTTCAAGAAAACCGTTTTCTATCAAAAAAAAGGGAGGTTTAAGACCCCCCCAACAGTTAATAATTAGATGACAACCAAATTAGTAGCGGCCGGCATTGGGTTTATGAACAATAAAGCTCATGGTTTGACATTGTTTGATGTTGTCAAAAGCGATAACGCGGATGTAGCAATCAGAATATTCAGTGCGGCACTCGCGAACTTCATTAAGAACTTCTTGGGGACCAGAAACAGAGAATAAAGGCAGTTTCCACATCGTCCAATGATAATCCGCAGGTTTGGGATCTTTTTCAAATTCCACAGCAGGAATATAACCCTGATCGATCATGTATTGAATTTGTTTAGCAATTTGTTGATCGGTGAGGGGGGGCAAGTAGGAGAGGGTTTCGTAACGCTTCTCTTTAGGTAAAGTTTTCATGGGTTTCTTGATTCCTTATGGGTTGGGTAGATCATCAACATCGAGATTTAATTCCGATGTCTCTGGTTGACTTATAGCAGTACGGGTGAGACGTTCCAAAAGTTGCCGACGATGTTCGGTATTGTCATTAATAATTCCCGTTTTTACCATCTCTGGCAAGAACTCTAAAACCTGTTCGGCTAAATGTTCTCTTACCGTCATGATCCGCAAAACTAACTCTTTATTCTCAGTCATTAACCCCGCAATATAGGCCTCGCCATCCTGAATGGAATGGCTAGAAGTATAGTGACTCAGCCAAATAGCTAAAGTCGGATTAGTTTCTGACAATTGATCGATAATCGTGCGAACCGCTTGGTAAGTTAGGTAACTTTGTAAGACTTTCGCGGTATCTTGAACAACTTTTTTCGGATACATTTTATACAGTTTTCAGTTATTGGCTAGGCAGTTATCAGTGTTGAAATTCTAGCGACTGCTTGCCGATTTTGGGCAAGTCCCCAGCATTATTTTCCACCGATAACTGCTAACAACCTTCCGAAGGGCTGTATTAGAGGGTATCCATAGCCTCGAACTCGAATTTGATTTCTTTCCAGAGTTCGCAAGCGGCAGCCAGTTCAGGACTCCAACGGCAAGCTTCCCGGATAACGTCGTTACCTTCGCGGGCCAAGGAGCGACCTTCGTTACGAGCTTGGATACAAGCTTCCAGAGCCACACGGTTAGCGGTGGCACCCGGTGCGTTACCCCAGGGGTGGCCGAGGGTTCCACCACCGAACTGTAAGCAGGAATCGTCACCGAAGATTTCCACCAGCGCCGGCATATGCCAAACGTGGATACCACCGGAAGCAACCGGCATTACCCCGGGTAAGGAAGCGTAGTCTTGGGTGAAGAAAATACCACGAGCGCGATCTTCTTCTACATAGTCTTCACGCATCAGGTCAACAAAACCCATCGTGATTCCGCGTTCACCTTCGAGTTTACCGACAACGGTTCCCGAGTGCAGGTGATCACCACCAGAGAGACGTAAGCACTTAGCTAAAACGCGGAAGTGGATACCATGATTTTTCTGACGGTCGATAACCGCGTGCATTGCCCGGTGAATGTGGAGCAGTAACCCTTTGTCGCGGCAGAATTTAGCCAGGGTGGTGTTAGCGGTGAAACCACCGGTGAGGTAGTCGTGCATGATGATGGGGGTTTTGATTTCGGCGGCGAATTCAGCCCGTTGCATCATCTGCTCGCAGGTAGGAGCAGTTACGTTTAAGTAATGTCCTTTAACTTCGTTGGTTTCTGCTTGGGATTTAGCGATCGCCTCTTGGACGAAGAGGAAACGATCGCGCCAACGCATGAAGGGTTGAGAGTTAATATTTTCGTCGTCTTTGGTGAAGTCTAAACCACCGCGGAGACATTCATAAACGGCACGACCGTAGTTTTTAGCGGAAAGACCGAGTTTGGGTTTGATGGTGCAACCGAGTAGGGGGCGACCGTATTTGTTTAATTTGTCCCGTTCAACGGTGATACCGTGGGGAGGACCTTGGAAGGTTTTGATTAAAGCGACGGGGAAACGGATATCTTCTAAACGGAGACCGCGTAGAGCTTTGAAACCGAAAACGTTACCAACGATCGAGGTGAGGATGTTGGTGACGGAACCTTCTTCAAATAGATCTAAAGGATAGGCAACGAAACAGAAGAACTGGTTATCTTCGTTGGGTACGGGTTCGATATCATAACAACGGCCTTTATAGCGATCGAGGTCGGTTAAGTTATCGGTCCAAACGGTGGTCCAGGTACCTGTGGAAGATTCCGCCGCTACCGCCGCACCTGCTTCTTCAGGAGGAACTCCGGGTTGGGGTGTCACCCGGAAGCAAGCTAGTAGATCGGTATCTTTGGGGGTGTAGTCGGGGGTGTAGTAAGTCAGGCGGTAGTCTTTTACGCCGGCCTGGAAACCTTTGGATTTGGCTTGCACCATTGGGATTATTCCTCCATAAACTGCATGATTAGTCGCACCTGTAAAATCTCGCCGTCAACCGACATAGATTTTTCTTAAGCTCCTTTCCCCTGCTGCTAGGAGCGAAGTTAGGGAGCAATTTTCACTAATGTTTTTTTCAACTGATCATCTTAACACGAACTTTACCCTATTCTGATCATTTTTTTCTCTATCCCTAAAATTTTGATTGTTTTTTTTTCTCGAGGCGATTAGTTTCTTTAATCTGTCGTCATCTAACTTTGACAATCTCCACAAAAACACAAAAAAATCAACAAAAATTTACCTGATTGACACGCAGAAACTTCTGCTCATCAGGCTTTGAGCGATTAAAACTACTTGTTAATTGAGGAAGATTATCAATAATTACAACCTCAAAAAATGTCGGCAATCGCTAAAGATGAATTGGATTTTTAAGCAATTATACCCAGTACCTAGAGGACAGTTAGACCGGGCTGAACTCTAGATAAATTAGGTCTAATTACTCAGTAATTATTGTTGAGATTTTTGGCTTGTGAACGATTATTTTCCCCTTCAAGAATTATGGTTATTGTTGCCATTAGAACGATGACGTTCTGGAAATAGCGTGACCAATAACTGATTGATATAGACTTTTCCGACCACCGATGCTTGATTCGGTCGGTTAGTAGTAGATGCTTGTTCTCTGGTTTCCGCAGGACTGTCTTCGGCGACCATTTCCTCGCTATCCCAAGGACTGGCCACGGTTTCGGCCACCGCTTCCTCCACTGACGGGACTGGGGACACTTGACTGACTACGGGTTCCGGTTCCGGTAGAGGGGGTCTTTCTGGTTCCGATCGAGTTGCTGACACCTCGATGGTAATTTGACGGGAAGTATCTCCGATCAGGGAGCCGGACGGCACGATCGACATCGCTGCCACGGAAGCATTAAAAATCGTTGTGGTTGACCCGATACAGGCATTTTCACCGATTTCACCCTGACCGACTATTAGAACTCCTGTACCTAAAATTGCTCCCGCACCGATAGCAATAACACCCTGATAGGCGGTTAAAATTGTTCCCATACCCAGGCAAGCACCCGCACCGATAATTATTTGGCTATTGGGGGCTGCTCGGAGAATCACCCCCGGAGCCACGATCGCACTCTCATCAATGGTTACATCACCATTGACATAGAATTCCGAGCGGCTAATAGGTTGAACAGGGGGTAAGGACATAATTGACAGTTACTCAGTGATCAGTGATCAGTGATCAGGGGTTAGGGGGTAGGGGTTAGAGTTTCAGGTATTTTTCCCGATCCACCAACACCTAACACCTATCTCCGTTCACCGCTCGCCGAGTCCTGAAATTAAGGGCGTTGAATAATCGATTCGAGAACACGACGTTTTGCTTGGGAGTCAATCCCGATCAGACGAACGTATTCCCCTTGATGGTCCCGCAGACAGGTTTCTAAAGCGGCCACCACATCGGATTCGCGACTGCTATCGATGGGGGTGCAGCTTTGCCAAGAACCGGTTTTAAAACGACGTTTATCCGCGTGTTCACTGCCAATTTTGTGACCTTGGTTCAATAAAGAACGAATTTGAGCGATCGTTTCTGCGGTTAAGGTACTGGTTAAAGTGGCCGTACCGCCGCCGGAGGAACTGGAAGCAGAGCTTTTGAAACTCGGTTCAGCAACGGTGGCGGTTTTACCGTTGCCATTACTAGCCACCGAACCATCGGGGCGCTGGATCACCGTTTCTAAAACCCGTTTTTTGGCTTTAGCATCGATACCGAGTAAGCGGACGTATTCGCCGCTATGTTCCCGTAAACAATCTTCCAAAGCAGTAATTACATCGGATTCGCGATTGCTTTCGATCGGGGCGCAACTCTGCCAAGAACTGGTTTTAAACCGGCGTTTATCCGCGTGTTCGGTGCCGATTTTGTAGCCTTGGGCGAGCAGGGAACGAATTTGAGCGATCGTTTCCCCACTTAAGCTACCACTGCTGCTATAACTGGCTCCGTTACTAGCGGGGGTGCTGTAGCTGCTGGCTTTGCCGCTGCCGTTACTAGCGGGGGCGCTGCCGGGACGGTGAATAATCATTTCGACGACGCGTTTTTTCGCTTGCGGGTCGATCCCGATCAGGCGGACGTACTCATCGCTATTTTCAGTCACGATCGCTTCAATATCGCGAATGATGCCCGCTTCGCTCTTGGTTTCGATCGCCGGTCCAGTTAACCAAGAACTGGTTTTAAACCGGCGTTTATCCGCGTGTTCGGTGGCGATTTTCAGCCCTTGGGCGAGCAGGGAACGCACTTGTACGGACAGGTCTGAATTGCCGTTACCGTTGCCATGACCGCCGTGGACGGCGGTGGTGGTGCGGGCCGGTTCTCCCGGGGTGTCTTCGGGGCGTTGGATAATCATTTCCAGTATGCGCCGTTTAGCGGCGGGATCGACTCCGATCAGGCGGACGTATTCGCCTTGCAGGTCTCTCAGGGAGGCTTCTAGGGATTGGGATACCTGTTCTTCGCGGCTGCCGTCGATAAAGCCGGCACTTAACCAAGAACTGGTTTTAAAGCGGCGTTTGTCAGCGTATTCGATGCCGATCTTGTAGCCTTGGGAGAGGAGGGAGCGAACCTGCGCTCGAATGTTTGTATTTAAACTCATAGGTGTCACCGAATTTCTATATAGCGTCTCATTAGCGATGTTTATAGCGGCTGCCGGTGGCGGAGTCGCTGGTCTTTGGGCTTTGACCGGGACGCTGGGGGCGAGGTCGATATCGACAATGTGACGAGTGAAGGCTCGATCGATTTCTGTGACATCGGGTAAGCGGTCGGCCTGCTGTTGGCTGGTGATCACGGAACCGGATGGCACGAATTTACCGGCGGGGATTTCCACGTCTTGAACGAGGGCGTGCATCATGACGATGCAATCGGCCCCGATGCGGGCATTAAAGACGGTGGAGCGAAAACCGATAAAACAGCGATCACCTACATAGGCAGGCCCGTGAATGAGTGCCATGTGGGTGATACAGCTGCCCCGGCCAATCCAGACTGAGTATTCTTTGCCGTCATCTCCCACCACACGACTTTTTTCTAAACCGTGGATGATTGCTCCGTCCTGAATTTTGCTGTCGTCGCCAATGTGAAAGGGGGTTCCTTCATCGGCGCGGATGGAAGTCCCCGGAGCAATCACCACTCGCGCCCCGATCTCGATAGCGCCACTGAGGTTAGAGAAGGTGTGGACTTTGGCACTCTCGTCTATGCGCGTTTCCTCTGGGGATTTGGTCCGCTTTTTCGGACTAGCCGCCGTTGTGCGGACGACCATAGTTAGTCTTCCTCCATACTGAATTTGGCTGGCTGGTTGTTAATTAACTGTGTTTGGGTCCTATCGATGTTTAACCGGATTGACGAAATTCGTCCCTCTTACTGTAGAGGGTGCGATTTTCTACGGTTATCGTGTCAATAATCCCCACCACCATCGCGTCAAGGGGGCGATTGTTCTGTCCGTCTTCGATACGGGCGGCTCCTCCCCGGGACACTAGCACCCATTCATTAATCCCCGCTCCGACAATATCACCCGCTACTTCGTATTTAGGCAAAAGTTGCCCTTGAGCGTCGATGAATTGCAAAAGCAGAAGTTTCACTCCCGTCATACTGCGCGGTTTCAGGGTGCTAACGACGGTTCCGCAAACTTTGGCAATTTGCATGGAATTTGTTTACACTAAAAGTTAGTTGCGCTCTAGATTCGTCTTAAAGGTTGCGGGTTAACACTTTCACGAAACTGTTCCACGGCTTCTGTATAACGAATGGGAAGAACGTATTCGAGGTTTTCGTGGGGACGGGCGATGATGTGGGTCGAGAGGACTTGACCACCTTTAACACGATTAGACGCCGCTTCTGTCCCCGCCGATACGGAGGCCTGTACTTCCGAAACGTCCCCCCGGACGATGACGGTGACGCGACCACTACCAATTTTTTCGTAACCTACTAGGGTTACGCGGGCGGCTTTTACCATGGCATCAGCCGCCTCGACGACGGCCGGGAAACCCAAGGTTTCCACCATGCCCACTGCAATTGACATAATATTTTTGTCTCCTAATGGTTGGCTTTCTTCGACTCTATAGATGCTGACCCCGATTAACGGTGTTTAATAGCTGCGGAATTGCTCTACTTCTTCGGTGTAGCGAATGGGCAGCACGTATTCGAGGTTTTCGTGGGGACGAGCGATGATATGGGTAGATAGCACTTGTCCTCCGTTAACCCGGTTGGCGTTTTCCACTCCGGCAGCCACAGAAGCTTGCACTTCTGAAACGTCTCCCCGGACAATGACAGTGACGCGACCACTACCGATTTTTTCGTAACCCACTAGAGTCACCCTGGCGGCCTTGACCATGGCATCGGCCGCTTCCACAACGGCGGGAAAGCCTAGGGTTTCAATCATTCCTACTGCAATTGGCATTTTTTTGTTCCTCGCTTGTCAAGCCAAACTAAACTATTAATTTCGTTAGCGTTATCAACTTTGTTTCAGTCAAATTCTTTCCTTGTTACTTTTCCTGCTCTAGCTTTGGTGGCAGTCGGGATCGTGGCAAGGTGGGTAAGACCATCCTAGATTTTATCTCGATCGTGACCGTTTTCATCCACTAATTTTATTTTCTAGGGCTGGTTGGTAAAAATTTGACGAGTCAGGCAAAATTATCAACCTAAAAAAAGCATAGGAAACTATGACACCTTTGACAATATAAAACATTATGATTATTTCTCATCTTCAGGTTAACGAAAGTTAATCATTCCTTCCCTTCGTCCATCAGCCTCAGCAATTCTCAGGAGATTTACCGCCGAAACCTTTGCTCTGAGACGATTTCTGCTTTAAGTTCTCTCTTGGCGGCTTGCTTGTCTCTGCTGGATTTATTGGCAGATAAAAGCCTTATTTTCCCTGATTTCGGCTTTTTTATAATTTTTTTATACTATATCTGCACTTCCCCCAGACAGAAATACTAAAAAATTGACAAAATCCTTACTGCAGGTCGCTTCTCAGAAAAAATTGACGCGCCACTAGGTACATTTTCTGCTTGAAAGTAGAGCGATCTTGTTAAATTGTAGCTTTTGATACTGTTGCGGATGTGATAATGTGTATTGTTGTTTTCAATCGCCCTTGGGGTTGGGTGCGGCTGTTGCTTGAGCCACCCTGTAAGTAAGTATAATTAAATTGAAGCGGCAGAGAAAGCCGATCAGGAATATTTAGAAGGGCGCGATCCTGGCAAATCTAAAGCAGAGTTGAAGGCTGAGTTAGGATGTGGCGTTACATCATCTTAAAACCAGCCAAGCGTTATAAAACGGTTACAAGGAAACACCAAAATGAGAATCCTAAGCTTAAGCAGATTGATATGATGATAATGTATTTCCCCGGGGGTCAAAAATGTTGTTGAAAATCGTACAAATCGGCAATTCTCAAGGAATTACAATTCCTCAAGCGATTATGGAACAGTGCGAACTCACTGATGAAGTCGAAGCGATAGTCGAGGGTAAAAAAATTATTCTGAGTGCTAAAAAGAAGGTGAGAGAGGGTTGGGCTGAGTTGTTTGATGACGAACCCATCGAAGCAGAGTTACAGGATTGGTTAGGGGTGGAAAATGAGTTTGAGCGAGAAAACCAATGGTAGAAAGATTTGCCGTAGTTCTAGTAGAACTCGATCCGACTAGGGGTTCTGAACTGCAAAAAACCCGACCTTGTGTTATTGTTTCCCCTAGGGAGATCAATGCTCGGTTGAGAACAGTAGTTATTGCTCCAATCACCAGTACGGTTAAAAAATACCCAACCAGAATCCCGATTGATCAAAAAAATGTGCAAGGCAGTATTGCCTTAGACCAAATTAGAGCGATTGACAAAACCAGAATCGTCGCTCAAATTAGCCATCTCGACGAACAAATGGCAATGTTAGTGGCTGAGCGCTTGGTTGAATTTTTTCACTACTAATTTTTGGATTATAGTTCGCAAAGAGGAAATATCTCAATTGTCCCAGGTGCATCCCTAGTTAGGGAGAGGAATGTAAAGATTTATTAAATATAGAGAAATTGCGGCATGAGATATGATTGATCTGGTTGCCTATTAGTCTAAGTCAAATGAACATTGAACAAGTTATCATTAAAAACCTCAGAAAACTTCCCTTAGAAAAACAACAAGAAGTGTTATCCTTCACCGAATCTCTCACCTCAAAAATTTCCCTCCCTTCCCCAGATTATAGTCTCACTCCCCAGGAAAAAGCTCAAAAATGGCAGAAAGTAATCGCTAAACTTCCTAAAACAAGTGCGAATTTACCTGATGAAGCTTTACACCGTGACACTATGTATGAAGACTAATGACTCAATATTTACTGGATACTAACATTTTGCTTCGGGCGGCTGATACGTCTTCAGCAACTTATTCTCTTGCTAATAATGTAATTACTCAAATCGTTGAAACAGCTAATGAATGTGTTATTATTCCTCAAGTTTTAATTGAATTTTGGGTAGTTGCAACCCGACCCCTTGATGTTAATGGTTTAGGTTGGACTCCAGCACAAGCTACAAATTATGTCAATGATTTATTAGATAACTTTACATTAATTGCAGAAACGCCGGATATTTTTCCCCTTTGGTTTCAATTAGTCACCATCTACAACATTAAAGGAAAACGCACCCATGATATTAGGCTTCTTGCTGTCATGAAAGCTTCTAACATTACCCATTTATTAACCTTTAATCCTGATGACTTTATCCCTATTCCCAATATTACCATCGTTCATCCGCAAGATTTGATTAATTCCCAATAATTAAGCAGCAAATCCGACATACCGCACCAAAATCCCTCACGGAAGCGGATAGTTCGCCCGAGCAGGAGTAAAACAGGGGAAAACACCTGAAACTCCTTCCTCTGTGAATCACTGTTTTATGGCGAAAGGAGAAACAGCAGTCTAGAAAAGAGTTCTGGTATTATTTATAGACATCGCCGCGAGGTTTAATAGTTGTAATGACGTATAGATTGTTATCTCTATCTTCAAAAAACAACACTCGATACTTACCCACTCGCAATCTTAGTTCATCTCTTCCGTAAAGGGGTTTAATATCTAATTTTGTAGAATCCGAAATCAAAGTATCCAAAGCTTCAAGAATACGAATTTGGTCATTTTTTGGCATTCTTTCTAAGTAGCGTTCTGCTTGTCTAAGTAGAATATAATCAGCCAAGTTTATCTCCAAATAGTTTGTATTTTAATTCTGTTGAAGTGATTCCAGTATCTCGACCAGATAAATAATCTTGCCATGCTGCTTGGCTTTCAGCAAGTTCTTCGGCTGGAATGATCTCATCGTCATCTTTTGGCGCTAGGGTCGGCTTGATGATAGTTTTTAAATCCTCTAAAAGTCGCAACCTATCCGTAAGGGGAAGATTCTCTATTTGGCGGAGGATTTCATAGTAAGTTGTCATAGACCTTGATCGTATCAGATAATCCGAACACACCTCGAATAATACCACATCCAGATACTAACCAAAAATGGTAAAAGCGGTGGGCTGTTCACAACCGATTCGGTTCTGCGGTTTCTTTATCGGGATTAAGAAAGGAATATAAAGATTTATTAAATTGTAGCTTAGAATACAGTTCGGGGGGGGGGAATGTGTATTGTTGTTTTCAATCCCCTTTGGGGTTGGGTTGCTCAATAAAAATACCTTTTTGTAATTATGTGCCTATCAAAACGACAAACAAAAAACAAAGTAATCAAGCTATCCATGCTGCTTATTAGCAGTGGCACATTATGTTGCTTCCATGATGTAAACTCTGCCTTAGCAGTTAACTTCTCTGTTACTCAGTTAATTGATGATGGCAATCGAATAGCCCAGCTAGAATTCATTACTACTGGACCTGGTGGAGATTTTGGTTCGGATCTTTTTCTATCTTCACTCGGTACAGGCTTTGCCGCTGATGGAGCAGTTTATACCCTATCCTTAAATGGTAATGTAACTCCTTTTCTTACTGGAATAGATGCTACTCATGTTGTATTTGATACAATAGGAATTCTAGGCGGTGGAATGTTTGTTACAGATTTTAACCAGCAAAATTCTGGCTTTGCTGATGGTCCAGGGAAAATTTGGCATATAACACCTGCTACAAATGTTCCTCAATTACCTAATGCTCCCATATTAGCCGAACCGGATAAATTTAAAATTGAGCTATATGAGGATTTCAGTCGATTTGAAACTGGATTGCAGTCAGGAAGTGTGGAAATCCCACCAGGTAGCGGTCAATTTTACGATAGTCTTTATCTTCCTTTTTACTTAACAATAAGTAACGGGGAATCTGGATTTCCAAGTGGTTTACTGGTTACGAGTGGACCTTTGCCCGGTTTTACAGAAATTCCTCCAGATAGTGGAAATATAATTCCTAGCTCGAATAGATTGTTTTATTTAGATAGTCCATTCTCAGCAATCACCATTGCTGATGGCTTCAATAGCATTGAAACGTCTATTTTTGCTCAAGGTGATTACGGAGAAGGATTGCTAATTACCGAACCTCGTGAAAATAGAATTCAACGACTACGGTTGATAATAGACCCAATATCAAATCAGCTTGTACCAGAGATCACAACATTTGCAACATTTCCAGAATCATCACCTTTTGGACCAACTGGACTAACTTACGCTGATGATCCTGGGCCAGATAATATTTTTGGAACTAATGATGACACAGAAGCTTTGTTTGTGACCGATGGCTCTCCTGGTAGGTTACTCAAGGTTAATCCAGATGGTAGCAGTTTGTTTATTGCAGATATTCCTTTTCCTCCGAATGCAATTTCATTTAAAGCGGCTAAACCTATAGCACCAGATAAAGGTTTCTGCTCGACACAAGGTGGCATAATTGCAGGTACATTTAGTAGCGGGTTTCCAAATGCTACTCCAGGAGATACAGTATTTGCTGTATGTCGTATCGTTCCCGAACCTACATCAACCCTCAGCCTCCTCGCGCTCGGCACTCTCGGCGCAGCCTCAACTCTCAAGCGCCAACTAAAATCATGTAAAACCTCAGAAAAAGAAACTACAAAAGTAGGCTAAATTGCCTCTAAAAATACCATAAATGCCCCTTCATTTACTCCCTTGAAGGGGATTATTTTAGGGAATTTATTTTTACAATCCAAATCAATCATTTTCAGTTTATTCAGTTTATAATGTTACCAGTGTAAAATAAATACGAGGGGTTATTCATAATGAGTCCACATCCGGATAACTTTGACAACCTTCTCTTCTGGAATAACCTGATAAACCAAACGATGCTGAATATTAATACGTCGGGAATAATAGCTCGCTAAATCGCCACTGAGTTTCTCATAAACAGGATAAGATTGATAGGGATTTGACTTAAGAATATTTAATAACTCGTTAGCTTGTTTTGCCAACCCAGTACGAGCCAGCTTTTCAGCATCTTTTTTCGCTTGTTTGGTAAAAACCAACTGCCAATTATCCATTTAAAATTGCTCTGATAGCCGCCTCATCCACACAATCTTCAATAGAAGTGTTGCCACCTTCAATAATTGAATCTACCATACCAGGAATAGAATACAAATAAAGCGTTTCTTGAATAGAGTTCCAATCTTCCTCAGCGATTAAAATAGCATTTTTTTTCGTACCAGATAACAAAATCGGTTGATGATTATCATTGGTATCATTCACTAATTCATCAATTTGTTCTTTGGCTTCAGTAACAGTAACAATTTTCATGTAACTATCCCTTAAATTAACAACAAGAGTGCAACCGATTTTAACAGAAATCAAGTATTATTCAGCATAATAGCACCTTTTCTAAATATTTGTCAAATTTCTTTTTGCTTATTCTCGTTGCCAATTCTTGATAAGTTGCCTTGCTCTGGAGCATGGTACATTGACTGACTGATTACTATTCTGGGTGTTCCTAGCTGAACCAGTTTCGCTGATATAACGCTTGACCAAGGCACTACTATCTAAGAAATAAAGTGCCATTTAACGTCGTTCCTTAATAATCGTTTCTGAAATAGGTTTGCCCTCGATTTCAATCAATCGTCGCTCAGTTATCGGTTGAGATGAAGGACGCTTAATCTGCTTCACTAATCCGGCATCAAGAAGAGATTGATGAAATACCGCTTGTTTGTCAGCTTCTTCTTTATCGATAAGATACTGTTGAATCTTCTGATTAAGCTGCTGAAGTTCTTTTAACTCAAGAGTCTCAAGCTGATTCAAGATTTGAGTAAGGATTGCCTGTGTCATAATCTGCTACTTTTTTGGCTGAATCTCTTATTACCGGGGATGAAGACTTGTTAGTCCTGAACCCATTTAGAAACATTAAAATCATCACTGCATTAGCATTTTTGGATACTCATTCCATCAGTTGATGGGGTTTAGTTTTTTGCCTACTTTCCTGGCTACACCAAGATTAAAACGTAACTCAAAACACCATGCTATGGAACAACAAACTATAGAAGGAACTTGGGAGGAAACTTTACAATGCCTACACCTGTCAGGCGCGGAGAGGGGAGAATAAATAAAAATAATCTCCTGACTCCTGACGACCGACGGTTCAAAAACCGATAACCGATTCTAGCGATCGATCTCGCCTTCGTAGGGTTGGACACCGATCGAGGGATAATTATCGTGGTTAGGACTGAAAACTTCTAACACTGCATGAGCTAACTTTTGGAAAAAGTCGGGACTCTCGTGCAAGGATTTGAGTGCCGCTTCTAATTCAGGAAGGGAGAAATCGAAGCCTTGGGAGCGAGCTATCTCTAGTAATTGCTGAGGATCTTGGGTTGAGCGCATTTTTTGACCCAATTCTTCGTTTTTAGCGGCTAAGGCGAAGAAGTCGAACACTTGATTTTTAGACATATAAATACTTTTCCTTTGATGATTAAAGGTGTGGCCTCGGCGGCATCGAGGCTAAACTGCCTAGTATGGTTTATTTTTATCCTACCAGTCAGGAGATATCCTCAAAGCAAAAGTTTCGTTTTTCTTTGCTTGTATGGCTGAGTATGCTTTTTCTGGGAAGTAGGGTGTGGGGTGTAGGGTGTGGGGTGTAGGGTGTGGGGTGTGGGGTGTAGGGTGTAGGGTGTGGGGTGTAGGGTGTGGGGTGTGGGGTGTAGGGTGTGGGGTGTAGGGTGTGGGGACAATAAATAAAAATAATCTCCTGACTCCTGACTCCTGACGACCGCCGACCGCAGACCGCCTCTTTCAAGTCAGAGGATAAATAGCCTAAAATAGAAACCTGCACTCTTGTTTCTGTAGCCAGCATCATGAATAAGTCCCCACGTCGTTACCATATCACCACCTTTGGTTGTCAGATGAATAAAGCTGACTCCGAACGCATGGCGGGTATTTTAGAAGATTTGGGGTTTCAATGGTCTGAGGATGCCAACGAAGCCGATTTAATCCTCTACAATACCTGTACAATTCGCGATAATGCCGAACAGAAGGTGTATTCCTATCTCGGCAGACAGGCTAAACGCAAACAAACTCAACCCGATCTTACTTTAATTGTCGCTGGCTGCGTGGCCCAACAGGAAGGGGAACAATTATTAAGACGGGTTCCCGAAGTGGATTTAATTATCGGTCCCCAACACGCAAACCGTTTGGGAGACTTATTACAACAGGTTTTTGACGGTTCCCAGGTGGTGGCCACCGAACCCATCCACATCATGGAAGATATCACCAAACCGCGCCGGGATAGCAATATTACCGCTTGGGTGAACGTCATCTATGGTTGTAATGAACGCTGTACCTATTGTGTGGTTCCGGGGGTGCGCGGGGTGGAACAATCTCGCACTCCTGCGGCAATTCGAGCAGAAATGGAACAATTAGGACAACAGGGTTATCGAGAAATCACCCTTTTAGGTCAAAATATCGATGCCTACGGACGGGATTTACCCGGAGTGACCGCAAGCGGCCGACATTTGCACAATTTCACCGATTTACTCTACTACGTTCACGATGTGACTGGCATTGAACGTCTCCGTTTTGCCACCAGTCACCCCCGCTATTTTACCGAACGTTTGATTAAAGCTTGTCAGGAATTACCTAAAGTTTGTGAACATTTTCATATCCCTTTTCAATCGGGGGATAATGATATCCTCAAGGCCATGAAACGGGGCTATACTCAGGAAAAATACCGACAGATTATTGCTAATATTCGCGATTTAATGCCGGATGCTGCCATTAGTGCCGATGCGATTGTTGGATTCCCCGGAGAAACAGAGGCACAGTTCGAGAATACTTTAAAATTAGTCGATGAGATTGGTTTTGATCAATTAAATACGGCTGCCTATTCTCCCCGTCCCGGTACTCCGGCCGCTATTTGGGATAATCAATTAAGTGAGCAGGTAAAAAGCGATCGCTTACAAAGATTAAATCATTTAGTGGCCACAAAAGCTGCTGAACGTTCCCAAAGATATTTAGGCAGAATTGAGGAAATTTTAGTGGAAGACGTTAACCCTAAAGATGCTGGTCAAGTTATGGGAAGAACTAGAGGCAATCGCTTAACTTTCTTTTCTGGAAATCTTGAGGAATTGCGCGGTCAATTGGTTAAGGTTAAAATTACCGAAGTGCGTCCCTTTAGTTTGACGGGAGTGATCTTTTAAGTAGTGGTGCAAAATTAATTTCTTGGTTAGGAGAGGCAATAGGCAATAGGCAATAGGCAATAGGCAAGAGGTAGTTAAATATGTATAACTAATTTTGCTTAGGTACTTAATAGTTAACAGTGACCTCTCAACGGTGAAAAAAGGCAATAGCTATCGGGAATAATTGGGTACTTTATGGATATTATCGCTATTTTGAAGCAAGATTATCAAAGATTTCCCCTCGATCAAACCTATGATATTTATGCTGATAACGTTTATTTTCAAGACCCTCTCAATCAATTTCGGGGGATTAAACGCTATCGGGAAATGATTGGTTTTATGAGTCAATGGTTCCAAGCTATCAAGATGGATGTCCACGCAATTGAACAGCAGGGAAATATTATTAATACCCGTTGGACATTGCACTGGACAACCCCTTTACCTTGGCGGCCCCGCATCGCTATTTCTGGACGCAGCCAATTAACTCTCGATGACAATAATCTGATTATTTCTCATATCGATTATTGGGATTGTTCGCGCTGGGATGTGCTACGTCAGCATTTACCTTTCCGCACTTCTTAACCACATTTTTTAACCAGAAAATGCCGACCAACGAGCGCTCGTTTGCTTGACAAAATCCTGTAAAAATGCTAGGCGTTGATTTTGTTCCCAGACCTGTTTAACTTTATTCTGCAAACTCGTCCAATTCCAATTATCGTTCAGTTGCTCATTAATTTCCTGTTCTTGGAAATATTCAATTAAACTTAAACCAGCTAAACGAGTTAGATAGGCTGCCCCAATTCCCTGCACTGTACCACCGGCAATATAAGTAATCGCATTTCCCTTGAGAATCGTTCCTAATGCCTGGGTTGTCACTTCTACCATGCCCAATTGTACCATCATTTTTCCCAGGGTAGTCATGGCTGTTCTTGCTTGTTCAAGGGACATTTTTTGTTGATAAATTGCCCCTAAATCCACTAACATTTGAGCGTTAGTGGCTGCCGCTAAAACTAAATCTAAGACCGCCAGAGGATTAGCAAAAGTGGCAGTAGCGGCTATCCATTGGTATTGTTCGATAACAGGTAAAGCCTTTTGGCGTCGGGATTGATTAAGTAATTGTTTGGTTTCTTTTGCTAATTCTAGCGCTTGTCTCCAGATAGTTCCAAGAACTAATTCGGACTTTTCTTGTCTGATAAGTTGTCGGAGATGATTATCTAGATTGTCAATAACAATAGCTTGGGTTTCCGTCCATTCCTTGATTTCTCCATTGCTTTGATGTTGACGAACTTTTAGGGGTTCAGGGGCAGCGGCTATGGCTAAAATATGATGAGCGGGAATAGTTTCTTTCAGTCTTTGTTTCAGGGAAAGGAGTATTTCTTCTCTGGTTTCGGCGGGTAAACGATCCTGTTTATTCAGTAACAGGATAACACGCTGGTGCATTCGATCGAATTGCTGGAGTATTTGCCATTCGGAATCGCTTAAATCCCCATTGATAAGATACAAAACTAAGTCGGCTGCCAGGGCTTTTTTCTGGTTAGCGGTAGAGTCGAGAGTTAGAAGCGGTTCCGTTTCCAGAAAAGCGATAGATTCACCAAAATTGCAGCTTTCTAGTAGTTTTTTTAAGGCAGTTTTACCAGTTTTTCTAGCACCGGTAATGGCAATTTTCAGGTCTTGGCGACTAAATTCTTGATTTAATTGGGTTAAACTGGTTTTGAGTGGGGTTAAGTCTTGATTGGGGTCTTCTTTGGCCAGATAATTAATTATCTTCTCAGCTTTGGTAATCGCTTGTTTAACCTTTTCTAGACTCAGGGGAGTGGGAGGGGAAAAATCGATTTTCGAGTTGGGTTTTTGCCACAACCAGATACCGGCACCAATAGCAATCGCACCGAAAATACCCCAGGAACCGATTTCGCTCAGTCTGCTATTGAGAGTTTCCCCCAGGGTGAAAGCGATGGTAATGCCTATCCCCGTCACTAAAATCGGTTTACCCAATCTTACCGTCATTTTTCCTCATCCTCGCCAACTGCTGTGATTATTCTAGCTTTTTTGTGCTGGATTTCATCCCAAGCCAAACTTTTTAGCCGACAATTCCCTGCGTTGCCCCGGCCGCTCTTGCCTAAAAAGCCCCAGATATGTCATAATGATCGATTGCGTGTAAATTTACCCGATCCCCTGTTGTTATGGCTAGTAAAAAAGGCGTTCGCCTCATCATCACTGTAGAATGCACGGAATGCCGCAGTAATCCCGATAAGCGTACCCCCGGCGTTTCTCGCTACACCACCAGCAAAAACCGTCGCAATACCACCGGCAGACTGGAAATCAAGAAATACTGTCCCCACTGCAATAAGCACACCGTCCACAAGGAAATTAAGTAAGCACACTTTAGTTAAAAAGTCAAGCAATCTTTACAAATCTATGAGCTACTATCGTAAACGTCTCTCCCCCATCTCCCCCAGTCAACCGATTGACTACAAAGACACCGAACTCCTCCGCAAATTCATCACCGAACGCGGCAAACTCCTACCTAGACGCATCACCGGTTTAACTTCTAAACAACAGCGAGATTTAACGGAAGCAGTAAAACGGGCCCGTTTAATGGCTTTATTGCCTTTTGTCAACCAAGAAGCCTAAATTCAGTGATCAGTAATCAGTAATCAGTGAACAGTGATCGCTGAAAATAACACATAATAATTGGCTAATTAAAGCAGTTATCCTAATGGTGGGGTAGGAAGTTCTCCTTTTGGAGAGCCGGTCGTCGATACCAAATTAGGTTATGCTTCCTCTTGACGAGAAACGCTGTATTTGATAAGTAATAGGATAAAATTAAGTAGGGAGGCACAATTATTTGTAGGATGGGTTAGCGGTAGCGTAACATAATCGGGCGTTGGGTTTCATGCTTCAACCCAACCGGAGTTCATCTTATATTTAATTCCACCCACCCACTTAACTTCTTGGTTAGGATAGGCACTCAGGCACTCATGGAAGAAGTAGTTAGATATGTGTAATTAATTGTATTGTAAAGTTTCAATACAAATATAGTCATATATAGCCATGCCGGGTAATATATAGACAGGAAACTATCAGACTAGGCAAAAAAAACAAGAATAAGTTATCGAACGGCTTGGAGGTGGTGGAAACAAGGGAATTTAACAGACTATCAATTGCCTTCCGGTACAATTATCATAACGGATGACAACCCTTCAAAACCCGACGCTGAGTTAAAAGACAACGGATAATAATGTTAGTAGCCGAAAGACACATTATCAAGAAAGGACATCGATTTTGGGCGGAGATAGATAATTTATCTTGGCAGTCTAAAAATCTCTACAACTCAGCTAACTATTTAATCCGACAAAACTTCATTTATGGCCATGGCTATTTGACCTATAATCAGATGGCCTCTCTGAGGTCAGACACAGAACAGTATCAAGCTTTACCTGCCAAAGTTTCCCAACAAGTTTTAAGAGGATTAGACCGGAACTGGAAATCATTTTTTGCCGCTTCATCAGAGTTTAAAAGTCACCCCGATAAATTTCTGGTCAAACCCAAAATCCCTGGCTATAAGGAGCAAAAAAAAGGACGAAATCTCTTAGTTTACACAATTCAAGCTATAAGCAGAATAGGTCTTAGGCAAGGATTAGTCAAGCTATCAGGTACTTCAATTGCCTTGCCGAAGAGAGTAGCGGAGCGCATAGCAGAAGTCAGAATAGTTCCTAAATGTGATTGTTATGTAATCGAGGTAATTTATGAGAAAACTGAACAGTTCTTAGCTCCTAATGAAAAAATAGCTGCGATAGATTTAGGCATAGATAATTTGATGGCTGTAACTTCAAATCAACCGGACTTTATCCCTTTGTTGATTAATGGCAGACCGTTAAAAAGCCTGAATCAATTTTAT
>VYMA01000031.1_pt1 | contig 70994 bp, 56 predicted proteins | sample 5109851 | NCBI WGS metagenome assembly VYMA01 (sample SAMN12291814, study PRJNA351875) | freshwater metagenome | isolation source: freshwater lake | place: USA: Michigan, Wintergreen Lake | collected 2011-08-02
CAGAACAGAGTAAATCTGTTCAGGCAGGTGCGGAACCCCGCAAGGGAAAGAAGCAGAAACCTAAATCGTGAGGTTTGGGAATCACCGTCCGTTTTACGGCGGTGAGGATGTCAACGATGGCAAGGACTTGATTTATAGCTACAAGCTAATCGAAGAGACTCTAGCCAAGGCGGGGAAACATCCCTAGGTATCGATTGGATTGGTGTTGGTGATGGTGTCGTTCTTGGCTTTTACGGGGGCCAGTACTCGCGGAGTCGGTTGATCCGGTGGTTACGGTGGACCCCTACGTTATTAATACGCTTGTTCTATTATTCCTGTAAATTTATCTAGCGATTAGGAGAATCCCATGAGTTACAGATACATCAATCAATTAGCCACACCCGAAAATTTGCAGCGATTTCTGGAATTTGTCGATCTAGCGGCCGGTACGGGCCGAGAAACGGCTAATGTCTGGGAAATCGAGCGCCGATTAGTCAATAGTCGCCCGATGGAGTTATGTGTAAAAGCAGTTCTGCAAGAACCAGCTTCCGCTCAATTAGTGCAGGAAAGATACATAGGAAAGCCCTACGATTTAGAAAAAATGTTAAAAATGCCCAAGGGTTCCCTCGGTTGGACTTACGGCACAATTATGCACACGTTGGGCTATGATCCGCAATTTTATCCTCAGCGCAATCAGTTTGAATCCGATGCCGATTATATCGGTTTTCGCGTTGATAAAACCCACGATCTTCATCACATTCTCACCGGATTTAGTTTAGATAATCTTGGGGAATTGGGAGTAATTTCTGTGACGGTCGCTCAAACTCGTTATCCTACTTTTCTCCTGATCGATCTCCTCTCTTTACTGATGACTTTTTTTACCAGTGATACTCTGTTAAGAGAGGTGGAAAGTGACGCCGATTTAAATAAAACTCTCGGTTACAAATTCCAGCTAATTTCCCAGGGAATTACCATCGGCCGTAACGCTCAACCTCTATTCCCGATCAAGTGGGAGGAAGGCTGGGAAAAACCCTTGGATCAATGGCGCAAGGAACTGAATATTAAACCAGTTTTAGATGGTCCATGGAGTTGGTACAGTCGTCCAGAATTGCAGGCAGTACTCCCTTAATTTATCCAGCAGATTTTTGTGAGAGAATAGTTAGGGATAATTCTGCTTTGATCTATGATCAAAAAAATCCCTAGAAAACCAAGCTATACTCAAATTCGCTGGCTCTGTCAAATAATTGTCGCCCTGATTGTCTTAATGCTGCCGGTGACAATTACCCTGCGACTGGTTTTAGCTTTTCTTTTCGCTTTGATAGTGGCAATTGCCTTACTAGCTTACAGAATTTCTGGCGTTGCCCCTTGGCAGTTAGAACTATTAAAATCTCCCGATCATCGGGTAGCATTTCTGGAATCCCTATTTTATACTATCGACAGTTTCGGACTATTAATTTATCTGATCGCTTCCGAACACGCCATCGTTCATTTTGCTTGCGGTTTTCTGGGTATTATTAGTGCTTGGTTAGCCATACAATTGATCTACAGCAAAGAATATGCAGTGCGCTACTATCATGATGGTAAAGGCCTAGTTTTTCCTGGTTGCGATCTACCTAATTGGACGGAATTTCTCTATCAAGGTTTTTGTATGGCGGCTTGTTATCAAACCTCCGATACAAGTATTAATAGTACGGCGATGCGGCAGCTGGTAGCAACCCACGGGATGCTTTCCTATTTTTTATCCGTCTCGATTATTGCTATTATTTTTGGAATGATTGGTAATTTACTCTGAGCAAAAAAGAAGGAAGTTATGGTTCATCAGAAAATTAATCTCGATCGCCTGAGTCCGGAAGAGGCACTAATTACCCCCACCTATGCTTCCCGCGCCCTGACTTCCTCTGTACCTAAATACGAGATTCCCGAGGGAGAAATGCCGCCGGCGGTGGCCTACAATTTAATCCGCGATGAACTCGCCCTCGATGGTAATTCTCGTCTGAATCTGGCTACTTTCGTCACCACTTGGATGGAACCAGAAGCCAAACAATTAATGGCGGAAACCTTCGATAAAAACATGATCGACAAGGATGAATACCCACAAACCGCCGAAATTGAACTGCGTTGTGTGAATATGATCGCTAGACTCTGGAATGCTCCCGAAGACGAAGCGGCAACCGGTTGTTCTACCATTGGTTCCAGTGAAGCGGCGATGTTGGGGGGCATGGCTTTAAAATGGCAATGGCGCAAACGCCGACAAAAAGAGGGTAAACCCACCGATAAACCTAATTTAGTCATGGGCATTAATGTGCAGGTTTGTTGGGAAAAATTCTGTCGTTATTGGGAGATAGAACCGCGTTTTGTGCCGATGGAAGGGAATCGTTTTCATCTCGATGCGACGGAAGCAATTAAACTAATTGATGAGAATACTATCGGGGTAATTGCCATTATGGGCAGTACCTTTGATGGTAGTTACGAACCCGTCCAAGAAATTAATGATGCCCTAGAAAAATTGAACAGAGAAACCGGCTGGCAAGTTCCCCTGCACGTCGATGGTGCTAGTGGTGGTTTTATTGCCCCTTTTCTCGATCCCGATTTAGTTTGGGATTTTCGCCTCAAATGGGTTAAATCGATTAATGCTTCTGGGCATAAATACGGTTTAGTCTATCCCGGTGTCGGTTGGATTATCTGGCGAGATCGGCAAGAATTGCCAGAAGAATTAATCTTTCATTGTAATTATTTAGGCGGTGATCTGCCTAATTTTGCTCTTAATTTTTCTCGTCCCGGCAATCAAGTAGTCGCTCAATATTATAATTTTTTACGCTTGGGTAAAAAGGGTTATCGACAAATTCATCAAGCCTGTCGAGATACGGCTCTGTATTTATCGGGGTAAATCGCTAAGATCGGACCGTTTGAATTAATTACCGATGGCAGCACTATTCCGGTTTTTGCTTGGAAACTCAAGGATACAATTAGCGATCAATCTAATTATAATTTATTCGATTTAGCCGATAAATTGCGCGAGCGGGGTTGGTTAGTTCCTGCCTATACAATGCCCAAAAATCGCCAGGATTTAACTGTGCAGCGCGTGGTAATCAAAGAGGGATTTAGTCGCGATATGGCGGATCTTTTGTTGCGGGATATTCGGTCAGCGATCGCCTTCTTTAAATCTCAGTCTAATTATCAGTCAAAATTATCTGGTTCCCATTTTCATCACTAACAGATGTTGAGGAAAAACTCGCTTACATTTCCCAAAAATTGGCAACCATTACAAAGTTTTGGTGTTGCCAATTTTTCTACACGAATTATTCACAGAACTGCCCAAGGAAATTTTCATATTTGGTCATCTCGGCGCTTTCGTAAGCGCCATAGCAGTGAAATTAAATCTGGCATTTCTGACTTAATTTCCTCTAAGTTAAAGCCGTTTAAATATTGGACTTGGCAATTAGATAATTTAACCTGGTGGATCGGTTTTATTTTTACCCTTGGTTCAATTTTATTCGTCGTCGGGGCAATTCCGATGATGTTTCCCCATCCCCCCTTAGAGAGAATTTCTATCATTAATTTTATCGGTTCAGTGTGTTTTACTTTTGGTTCCTATGCCGCTTTTTTAGAAGCTATTAATTTAAATCTAGATGTTACTCTGATTCGGGATGCAGAAATACTGGAGGAAAAAATCGGTACTGTCTGCCATCCCGTCCCCAAACTAATTAAAATTAAATGGTTTGCTTGGCAACCAGATCGCCTTGAATATTGGGGAACTTTCATTCAATTTATCGGAGCTTGTCTATTCAATATTAATTGTTTTTTTGCCATGGTACAAGGTTTAAGTTGGCAGAGTGATGATCTGTTAATTTGGATTCCTAGTACCCTGGCTTCCCTTCATTTCTGCACCGCTAGTTATTTGGCTATTGTCGAAGTTTCTCATAGTTATTGGTCTTGGCATTTTAAAGATATAGATGGGGGATCGTGGTCTTAAATTTAGGTGGTTATCTTGGCTTTTTGAGCGGCAGTCTTTTCGGCTTTTTCGGACAAGGAACAATTATTTGCTGTCAGGAATGGGGAACAAATTTATCTTTTTTATCTGGTTCACTTTTGTTTTTAGGAGGTAGTTATTTAATGATTCCCGAAATGTTGCAAGAATAGCTTTCATATGTAAAAATTTCCCTCCTGTCTCAACCTAGGTTCTCTGCACCTCATCGAGGACAGTAATGCCTGAAGCTTACCCGACTACAGACAAAAAAATCTGACTTAATCCTATGCAATTTGTACCAGTTGTCGATATTAATCAAAGATATTTAATGCTAACTACACCATCTAAAGCTAGAGGATGGATGAAAAAAATTAGGCATACCTTGGTAATATTTTTTGTAGTTTTACTACTGACTCTAACCTCCCCTCTTTTGGGAATAGCTCAAAATCCGACACAACCGGAAAACAAAATTGACGGCTTTCCAGTTATGTTAGATGGAAAAACTCTCTTTTTTATCCGGCGGGGAGTTTCTTCATTTTCGGCGGAGGAGAGAGCTAACGCTATTACCCGGAGAATTGAAACAATTGCTCAAAATGATTCTATTCCTATTGAGAACCTGACAATTGAGCAGATTCCTGATGATAACTCACTTTATTTAAGTGTAGATCAAAAAGTAATTCTAACGGTGACGGAGCGAGATGCAAAAGCCGATCGTTCAACGCCGGAGGTTTTAGCTCAACAAGCTTTACAAAAAATTCAGGTCGCTATCGCTCAATATCGACAAGATCGAAAACCAGAACAACTACTTAAGAACATCATTTATACGGTTATAGCCAGCTTGGCTTTCTTGATTATTAGCTTTGCAGTTATCAAAATTTCAGGGAAGCTATTTCCCTTCATTAGACGTTTGATTGAATCCTTGACACCGGGCATTCAAATCGGGAATGTTGAGATTATATCCTCCTCTAAAATCAGCTTCTTTTGGCTGCGAATTCTTCGGATAATTCGCTTGTTTGTTCTGTTTTTATTATTATTTAACTATACTACATTTGTACTTCGTTTATTTCCTTGGACAAGAGTTTTTGGCGAGAGTATTTTGGGTTATTTTTCTCAATCATTAGAACTGGTTTTATCCTCCATTGGCCAATATCTTCCCAATGCCTTTATTATTGCCATAATCATTTTTATAACCTACTACTTAATTCGGCTAATCAAGCCCTTTTTTACGGCAATAGAAAGAGGAAATCTGGTTATTCCTGGTTTTTATACTGATTGGGCTAAACCTACTTACAATCTCCTATTACTCATAATTATTGCCTTAGCAGCAATAGTTGCTTTTCCCTATTTGCCCGGTTTTGATTCCCCTGCTTTCCGAGGTGTTTCTGTTTTTCTTGGTCTTCTTTTATCCCTTGGTTCTACTTCGGCGATCGCCAATGTTATCGGGGGAATTATTCTTATCTATACCCGTGCCTTTCGCATCGGAGATCACATTCAAGTAGGAGATGTAATTGGCGATCTAATTGAAAAAAACTTCCTAGTCATTCGCATTTGCACTCCCACTAATAAAATCATTACTATTCCTAACTCATCTTTATTAAGTAGTAATGTGATTAATTTTAGTATTTCTTCGCGGGAATTAAACAGAAATCTAATTATTCAGACAACGATTACCCTGGGGTACGATCTGCCTTGGCGAAAAGCCCACAAAACCTTAATTGAAGCTGCTCTAGAAACTGTGCATATCCTCAAAGAACCCGCACCTTTTGTCCTACAAACTAGCCTAGATAATTTTTACATCAGTTATCAGTTAAACGCTTACACTAACCAACCCAATTTGATGGTAATAATTTATTCAGAACTCCATCAAAATATTCAAGACAAGTGTAATGAAGCCGGGATTGAGATTCTCTCTCCCAGTTACACTTCCCTACGAGATGGAAATACCACAACCATTCCCGAAAATTATTTACCTTCCGATTATGTCGCGCCGCCCTTTCGTGTTCAATCTTCAGACAATCAGGAAAACAACACATTATGATAGTAAATCCGTTTCTAAGCCCTCACTGTTGGCGGATTATTAATATAATGTTAATTGAGCTTAGAAGGAGATAAATCGATGACGGCATCCTATGAGCAAGACTTTGGACTTTGGGCCGAACAAATGGCCGATTTATTAGCCTCTGGTCGGTTTTCCGAGTTAGACATTGAGAATTTAGTCGAAGAGGTGCGGGATTTGTCGAAACGGGAGCGCGATCGCTTACTCGCTAGTTTAAGATTAATTTTGCATCATTTATTAAAGTGGGACTATCAACCTCAACGGCGATCCCGCAGTTGGCTGGGAACTATTCAACGAGAACGGGCTAATATTAGGCTCTATTTGGACGATAGCCCCAGTTTAAAGCGATATTTAACCGATGAAAGCCTATTTAAACTCTATGCTGTTGCTTGTTCCGATGCCTTTAGAGAGACGGGATTAGAATTTCCATCCGTTTGTCCCTATGGCATTGAGGATATTTTAAATCGTTCTCTTCATTTGTCGGAACGATAAAAGGTAAGCGCAGTTTGCTGCTGGAGCTAAGGGCGATCGTTTTTAGGGGGATGAGATTAAAGGAGGCAATTACCCGCCCAATTCTTCACCAACTAACAACCGCGATCACCTAAATTTTCTACTCAGTGGAGACCTGACGGTGGCTTCTAGCGGAACATTGCCCGCAGGGAACTGGAGAGTTGATTGGCTGCCCGTGCGGCCACCAATCCCGAAAGGGCAGCAACCACCACTGTAGCAAGGCAGGTTAGCTGGGCTGCTCCCGGACCCCCCACCCCCAGTACCATGGCCATGGCGGTCAGAGGTAGGCGATAGCCGCCAGCAATACCGGCTGCTGCCCCCGCTGCCCCCGCCAGATCCCCCGAAATCTCAAAGGTGGTTGCGAACACCCGGCCACTGAGGTCGCCGATCGCCAGAAAAGGGACAAACACGCCGCCACAGCCCCCGGCTAAAACCGCAGCGGTGGTGAAGGCAGCCCGGAGCAGAGCTACCGCTAACAGGTGATAAGGAGTTGTTTCAATTTTTTCGGCCCAGTCGATAGCGGCTCCCCCCGGTCCAAAAGCTGCTGCGGGGGTCGCCACCTGTCCGATCACGATCGCCAGTAATAGCATCACCAGGCCACCGATCAGGAGACGAGTGGCGGGCCTGTCCCGCAAGCCTCTGGCCCAGTAGATCGCCTCACCAGTGAGGGCTGTAATCGTGCCGGCGATCGCTCCGATCAATAAAGTGGCAGCCACCGCATCCCAGAAGTCAGTCGGGGCAACCTGCGGCACCACCAGCCGGATCAGTTGCAGCTTAAAGGCAACGTTGACCCCCCATCCCACCAGTCCCCCGGCTAACATCGCCGCCAGTCGCTCCGGGGTGATCGGAACCTGGCGTCGCTGACTCAACTCAAACATAAAAAAGCTGCCCACCAGAGGGATTCCCATCAGGGCAGAAACACTTGCCGCACCGCCGCCGATGGCCAGGGGCCGCACCAGTTGACCCAGGGCTGGATTTGTGCTGCCTAACCAGGTTCCCGTCGCCACGCCAATATGAGCCGCCGGCGATTCTGTTCCCATGGGCGCACCCAGTCCAACAGTGGAGAGGATGGCCAGGGCGCGCAAGGGTGCTAGATTCCAGGGGAAGCGCTCTTCTGCGCCGGATGCGTTGACCACGTCACCGGTCAGATCTGCGCGAGCAATGTCATGGGGGAAGGAGTACCAGTCCATGAGAGAACCCCGGCGGCCAGAGGCAGTCGCCCCCCGGGGAGCTAAGGTCTGCACGGGTTGGCCTCTACCCAGTCCAAACAGGACTAGCACTGCTAAGGTAACGCCCACCAGAGGCAGCAGCAGTCGCCAGACGGTTCCTAGTCCAGAGGCAATATCGAGAGTTTGCTTGATCGCCTGGGTCAGCAGTACTGCGGCTAGAGAGCCGATCAAACCGCCGAGCAGGCCAGCAACGGCCCAGGTGCCTACCCTGGTTAACAGAGGTTGTGGTTTATCATTTGCCATAGGGTTGAATTACCTTCATTTAATGCTGGCTCTCGGTGATAAGTAAATACGTGAACGGGTAGGCCCTAGAAGTGAGGTGTCGCACGACGGCAAACGGAGGGGGTTGACATTTTATTTAGGTGCGCTATACCGTGGTTCTGACTAAGTTTTTTCCTGAAAAGGTCGGGAGGGGAAGCAAGCCTTGGGTCTCTATATCAAGTATTGGCCTATGGACTTGGCCCTATCCTTAATAACTAAGTAATTTAGCATAATATGTTCTGAACAACCCAGTTATTTAGCCGTTGTTGAAGTTTGTCATAGTTATTGGTCTTGGCCTTTTCAATATCTAGATAGGGGATCGTGGTGTTAAATTTAGGTGGTTATCTTGGCTTTTTGAGCGGCATTATTTTCGTATTTTTCGGACAAGTAATAATTATTTGCTGTCAGGAATGGCGAACAAATTTGTCTTTTTTATGGGGTTCACTTGGGTTTTTAAGGGGTAGTTATTTAATGATTAGCTTTCAGGTTGAGTATTTACTGGTAAAATGTATTGCATTAAACTGGGTATTAGATTGTTAGAAAACAAACTAGGAAACTCCCTCTCTCCCTTCTCCCCTGTGGCCTTAACAAGTAATTTAGATACGCCCGCAGCGTATCTCGCACAAATTTTTAACTGTAATTGTTGCTAGACTGGTGGCTCTTGACACAAGATCAGGTTAATTATTTTTATCCTCAAGAGTATTGGGTACAATTTCATTATACTATGAATATACGGCAAGATTTTTGAAGGTTCACGAGTGATGCAATCCCTAATGCTCAGAGTTAAAACTGCTTGGAGAAGTAAAAAAGCAAGGAGAATTATATCGTTCCTATTGCTTTTTATCTTGATGCCAATTTTTCTTTATGCTTGTTTTAGTCATCTTCCTAACCAATCATCGGAGCAACGGCAAGGAACCCTCTTAGTTTGGTATCCAGAAGAGGGAAATTTAACCGCTTTACTAGGTCTGGTTTTGCAAGAGTTTGAAAAATTAAATCCGCAAGTGACAATTCTTGAACAAGCTATTCCTGTGGATGAGATACCCCAACGTTTTTTTAAACAATCTCAAAGTGGATTGGCTGCGAGTGTTATTCTAATTTTTTCGAGAAATATCCCCAAATTAGTATCCGAAGGACTACTGGAGGAAATTGACCCGAAAAATCTAGATTTATCTATTTATTATCCCCCGACGCTGAAACAAGTTAGCTATCAAGGAAAAATCTATGGTATTCCTTTAGGTTCTCGCACTGATGTACTGTGTTACAATCAAAAAAAACTACAAGCTAGTCCCGATCCGCTGCTGAAGCAACCTCCCACCAGTTTAGAGGGATTAGTGGAACGTGCGCGCAAAGGCTATTCTGTGGGGATGGTGTCCGCTATTGAAGATACTTTTTGGGGAATGGCAATTTTTGGCGGCTATTTGTGGGATGATCAAGGTAGGCTGCAACCTCGCTTAGATGGTTGGGCAAAATGGCTAGAATGGCTAAAATTTGCCTCGTCACAGCCTAATTTTATCCTCAATCGTCAACGGGAATTGCTGCATGATGCCTTTGCTAGAGGCCGCTTAACCTATTATGTGTGTCATTCTATTGAAATTGCCGATTTAAAAAACAGCCTACAAGATGATCTCAGAGTCGCTTTACTTCCCCAAGGAACTCAAGGTAAAGCAGCCCCAATTCTCTATACACGGGTGATGGTATTTAATCACAATAATAGTGATAATGAAAATCGTTTGGGATTAGCTTTAGGAAAATTTCTCTCTAATCCCGAACAACAATTACAAGCAATCATCCAAACAGAAAGTTTTATTCCCACTAATCGACAGGTGCAGATCGAAGGAAATTTACTACCGATCGAATCGGTATTATTACAACAATCTCAAAATGCCGTGGCAGTTCCTCTGGATGATTGGGAAAAGTTGAATAAAATTGTAGAAAAAGGGGAATTTTGGTATGAAAGAGCGATCGCTGGGGAAATATCTGCCTCAGCAGCAGCCCAACAACTAACACTTTATATTCAATCAGGTCTTGATCAGGAAGTCAGGAAAATCAATTAATTATGAACAACAATATTCCCTCTCTTTCGGAAATAATTGCTCACCAATTATTATTTTTAGGACGCAGAAATGTTCACAACCAATTAACGATTATTTTTCTGTCTTTAATTCTTGCTTGGTTATTATCAAAATGGTTATGGTCTTACTTAAAAAAAAGATTTCCTCACGTCACCAGTTTTATCTATAGTGATAAAAATTTAACCCTAAGTCAATATTTTGCTATCCTGATACAGTTTCTTAATTTTCCAGTTATTAGTCTAATTTTACTTGACTTAAATTATCTAATTTTTCTCAGTCAAAACTGGACAAGAGGAATCATCGCTTTATCTATAGAATTAATGGGGTTTTATTTAATTTATCGTTGTTTATTAGCTGGATTATACGCTAGGTTTTCCCTGAATACAATTAAATATTATCATGGTCGTCTTTTAGCACCTTTATTGGTATTATTCCTCCTGAGAAACATTATTATTTTCTACAATGATCTTCAAGAAATTGCCCAAGCATCTCCCTTTAATTTATTCAATAGTCCGATCACATTGGGCAGCATATTTATTTTGATAATAGCTCCCTATTTTCTGGTAATTATTGTTGTTCTTATAGAGAGTATAATTCTGAGTATTGCTAATTTCAAGAAGCAAGCTAGTCGCGGTGAAATTGAAGCAACTTTACTTTTAGGACGTTATTTTTTCATTGTCTTAGGTTTAATTATCATCTTCGGTTATGTGGGAGTTAATGCAACGGCAATAGCGGCAATTACCGGCGGTTTATCGGTGGGTATTGGTTTTGGTATGCAGCAAGTGGTCAGTAATTTTATTAGCGGTATTTTACTATTATTTGAAAAAGTTCTAAAACCAGGTGATATAATTAATATTGAAGGGCAGACTTCTCGGGTAAAAAAGCTAGGTATTCGAGCGACAACAGTGCAAATACTCGCGGATAATTCTGAAAAAATTATCCCCAATCAAAAGTTTTTTACTGAGGATGTCACCACCTATACGGGTAGTGATAACTTGATTTATTGTTCAATTGTTATCGCAGTTGGTTATAATTCTAACGCACAACAGGTGATGAATTTATTGCTAGACATTGCTGATCAACATCCTCACATACTTAAAAACCCACAACCAGTAGCATTTTTTCTTAATTTTTGTAATTCTACTTTAAACTTTGAATTAAAGTTCTGGTTGGATGATGTCAACAGCAAAAAGCGAGTAATTAGCGATATTAATTGTGTTATTCTTGATAAGTTTACTCAACAGGGTATCGAGATTACCTTTCCGCAATAAGATATTCATATTCGCAATAACTAGCAATTTAAGTAGTCGTGCAAAATTAATTTATTGGTTAGGATCGGCAAAAGGCAAAAGCTTGATCGAAATGTGTAATTAATTTTGCTTAGGTACTTATCTTGGTCAAAAACCCTATTTGAGTATTTTCATCTCAAAATATATCACTTTCACTTATTAAATTCATGTATTGATTGTTTTTAATTAATTGCTTGACCAAAATAAAACTTTGATCTATAATTGCATTGATTGAAAATCCTCAATGATCTAGATTCTAATATTCTAGAATTGCCATCGGCTCTAACAGGAAAATATCGAGGTTTTACTTATGCTTTTTCGTTATACTTTACTCAGCACTTTATCGCTCACCCTAGCCTTAAATTTGCCCGTTATTGCCTGAGAACCCGCGTGCTGATACTTTGATCGGTGGTCAAGGAAAGCAAGGGACTAAGACCGTTTCTTAACCAACTGTTCCTCTTTGGTTGGCTGTGGACATCCCCCGCCATGCTACTTTTACCTTTTAATTGTTGTCATCTACCCTAACTAAAAATACCATGACTAGCCCTAGTTTGCCATCTCTTTTTCCCAGAAACAATCCCACCCGTCGGCTGCAAGCTTTTCTCCTAGGTCTTTTCGCCGCCAGTATGACCGCTTTACCCCTAAAAGCTGCCGAAGAAATTGAATTTGTCTATACTCCTCTCGTCTTTTCTGTATCGGTAACATCCCTAGAAACCTTTGCTAAAGAAGGCAAAATCGACGCTAATTTAAAACAATTTCTAGCCAGAGTAACTCCCGAAGCAAGAGAGCAGTTTCGTGAGGCTTTATTAACAAAAATTGACATCGATCCTGTTTTACTATCTCGTTTCTTTAATAGTGTGATGGGTGCTGATATGCTCTCTCGTTTGGGCAAAAGCATCACCATTCAAGGGGGAATTAATGGTAAATATGCCCTGCGGGGTGCGATTGTTAGTGCCGCTTTTGATCCGGGGGGATTAACCCTTTTAAACGTCCTGAAAAAATTCCCCAATAATATCCAGTTACAGGGGGAAGAAATCCTCGGATTAGCTAAAGCTCTCGATTATGCAGTTTATGTGGCGGAAATATTTATCAAAGATATGCGCCTCTGGACAGCCGAGGAAACGGCTGCCGTTAAACCAGCGATTAATTATACCAGTTTACCCGATCTACGTCAGCGCGGTAGCTTTCAGGTAAAAAAAGAAGTTTGGAACCTAACCGATAGCAGTCGCAATCGCAGTTTATATGTGGATGTTTATATCCCGCAAACTTTCCGAGAAGGCCAAACACCGGTAATTATTTTTTCCCACGGATTAGCCTCGCGACCGGAAGATTATGCCCAAGTAATTGAACATCTAGCTTCCCACGGCTTTTTAGTAGCAGCACCGCAACACCCCGGCAGTGATATTAAATACCTGCAAGGAATGTTAGCTGGGTATTATCGCAATATTTTTGATCGAGATGAGTTTATTAATCGACCCAAAGATATTAGCTTTGTCATCGATGAATTAGCCAGACGTAATGCTAGTCAATTTCAAGGTAAACTTAACCTAACTAATGTAGGAGTAGCGGGTCATTCCTTCGGAGGTTATACTGCCATTGCTACTGCTGGCGCACAAATTGATTTTGATAATCTCGCCCAAGATTGTAATCGTCCTTATTCTGGGATTAATATGGCAATTTTACTGGAATGTCGCGCCTTAGAATTGCCTAGACAGGTCTATAATTTTCGCGATGAACGAGTCACGGCTGTCTTTGCAGCTAATCCCGTTAACCGCAGTATTTTTGGGGAAAAAGGTTTAAGCAAAATATCGATTCCTGTCCTCTTGGGTTCAGGAAGTTATGACCCAGCAGCTAATCCGATTTTTGAACAGGCTATTCCTTTTACTTGGTTAAAAACGCCGGATAAATATCTGGCCATGGTGGAGGGACAAGCTCATGTAAATTTTACGGAATTGGATGCGGGAATGCAAAAAACCCTGGAGTCTGTGGTCAATATCACTTTACCCGCTCAAAATTTGATCGAGGGTTATGCGGGGGCATTATTGGTGGCCTTTTTTGAAGTTTATATTGCTGATAATGAAAAGTTTCGTCCTTTTCTTCTGTCTAGTTATGCAGAATATCTCAGTCAGGGACAAAAGTTTAAATTAGACTTTATTACTGCCGCTTCTGACGAGAAATTATCTCAATTGATTGAGAAATTGCAAGTGCGTCGGCCCTAGGCAGCTATCAGACTTGAGTTTTCAGTGAACAGTATTAAGTGGCAAGTTCGCCGCTTTCTTTTCACTGATGACTCGACCGAATCTAAAACCTAATTGGTTAAGCTAAAAGCTTTGATGTACTTAGTTTCTAACCTTCTTTTTAGGTAGGAGAATGGCCAGATTCTTTCTTTTAACCCCCCCGACGTCGGGGGAGGCAAGGGGGGGGTTGCCTCTTGCCTTCACTAGCTGATAACTGAAAAATCTCGCCACTGCCCCTCTACAAAAAAGATTCTTTTGAGTTGTATAATCTCTAAAGGATTAGCGTAGTCAAGACAAAAATTATTTCATGCTCAGAAAAATTCGACTATCATACTTTGGCTTAATTGTAGGCAGTATTTTAACGGTTATCGGGATCATCGGTTATGCCCAAGGTAACGCCACGGTCAATTTAGCGGGGTTTTTCTACGGATTACCGTTATTATTGGGAGGTTTAGCCCTAAAAGCTTCAGAAATCAAACCTGTCCCCTTCAGTCAACCCACTAGCCCCGAAATCTTGCAATTGCGCCAACAACAGGCTACTGTCACCCAAACCAAACTTCGCAACGATGTCACCCGCTATCGCTACGGACAGGAAGTGCATCTGGATGAAGCCCTAGAAAAGCTAGGATTAAGCCCCACGGACGAGGAAAGACCGATTTTAGTGGGAATTCGTGAAACTGCTGTTGATTCCGCCTATTGTCTCACCCTAGAATTTGAATCGCCCCTTTTACCCCTAGAAAAGTGGCTGGCAAAACAGGAAAAAATTGAAAAATACTTTGGACCGGGAATTAGAGCCGAAATTAAGCAAGTTGACGAGGAAAAAATTGATTTAGCCCTAATTACTATTCCTAACGCCTAAATGCTCACGCCTATTCAGTATGGCTTCTTGGCAATCGCTGCAATGGCTGCCGGCTTAATTAATGCTCTTGCCGGTGGCGGTAGTCTGATTACTTTTCCGACGCTGATGGCGGTGGGTATTCCACCGGTGATGGCAAATGTGACTAATACCGTCGCTTTATGCCCTGGTTATCTGGGGGCAACCCTCGCCCAAAAAAAAGACCTGCACGGGCAACAAAAACGGATTCAGCTATTGCTACCATCGGCAGTTATTGGCGGCATCATCGGTGGTATTTTGCTGTTAAATAGCAGTGATCAAGTATTTGATCGCCTGATTCCTTTTCTGATTCTTTTAGCGGCAGTTTTATTGGCTTTTCAAGATACTTTACGCTCTTGGCTACAGCGGCGACAGGGGGACAAAAATGGTCATATCCCAGAAATTTTAGCGGTTTTACCCATCGCTCTCGCTTCAATTTATGGTGGTTATTTTGGAGCGGGTTTAGGTGTGATTGAGTTAGCAATTTTGGGCTTATTTCTCAAGGATAATCTCACGAGATTAAATGCTTTAAAACAGTTGCTTTCTTTGGTGGTTAATGTGGCCGCATCTTGGTTTTTTCTCTTTTCTAATCAGGTATATTGGTCGGCGGCAATAGTGGTAGCAATTGGCTCTTTAATTGGGGGTTTATTCGGGGGAAAACTAGCTAGAATTATCTCTCCTAGTTATCTGCGCTGGACTGTGGTAATTCTCAGTATTATTACCGCTATAGTTTATTTTCTTCGTTAATAAACCGAGTTATAGTAGTTATCTTAATCATGAGGGTAGTCTTCCCAACTAATTTAGGAGCTTTGATCGCTGAAAAATGCTGTTACATTCTAGTTTTAGGTTTGAGCTTTATTAAATTAATCAGGGGAAAATAATCAATTTTATCCTTCAAAAATACTCCCATCTATCAGATAACAAATAGATATTTTTTTGACAAAAAACTCAATCTGAGTCAAGATTACGCAAATATTTACGCCCCCCTAGGAGATGGGAGCATCAGTTTGAGCATTTGTACTAAAATTTCTAGTATGCAGTTTTAATGCAGTACAGCTTATTATAGAAAAGGTTGATCGATCAGGTGGCAATATGGCGCAATTTTCTCGCAAAACTCTACTAACCTTTTTTGCTAGTATATTAGTATTATTAGCGTCCTTGGCTCCGGCCCAAGCGCTCAGTTACAATAACCGTAATTTGACCGATAACGACTTTGCGGGGCAGGATTTGCGCGATTCCACCTTCGATCACTCTAATCTGCGCGGTAGTAACTTCAGTCATGCCAATCTGGAAGGAGTACGCTTTTTTTCGGCCAACTTGGAGGGGGCCGACTTTAGCGATGCCAATATGAGAAATGTGGATTTAGAATCGGCCCGTTTAACCAAAGCCAACTTTACCAATGCCGTTCTCGAAGGAGCTTTCGCCACTAACATTTTAATCAAAGGTGCAATTATCGACGGAGCCGATTTTACCGATGCAATTATTCGCTCCGATGTGGAAAAATATCTTTGTGAGAGAGCGACGGGAACTAACCCCATAACTGGCAGAAATACCCGCGATACCCTGTTTTGTCCCTGATATCTAACCATTCTGCTCCTAATCCCCCTGCCGTGGCCGATCGAAACTAGAGCCAGATCGGCCATAATTGCTGTAAGCTAGTATTCGATTTTTTAACAAAACCTTTAGAATAGACTTTCAAGCCAGTTTAATCGATCAGTCCCCTCTTGGAAAAAGGAAATTGTAACCATCGTGTCCACCAGTACCCTCGGCAATCAAGATAAAGAGCAGCAGTCCAGTAGTTCCCCCGATAGCTTTCTTCAGGGAGTCTCCAGAGTTGCAGGAGGAACCGCTCTCGGCCTGTTGATGGTATCCACGGCTGTCGTAACGGGGGCTGTGGTAGGATTAGCGATTAGTTACCGCAATCTACCCGATGTGAGGATTTTACAGGGCTATGTCCCCACGGAAACCAGTTATATCTACGATGTTAAAGGCAGACCCCTGACCAGCTTACACGGAGAAGCGAATCGGGAAGTGGTGGAACTCGATCAAATTTCTCCCAATCTGAAACGCGCCGTGATGGCGATCGAAGATAGCCATTTTTATCACCATCATGGTATTAATCCTAATAGTATCGGTCGGGCAGTGGTCGCTAACTGGAAAAGTGGCGGTGTGGTAGAAGGTGCATCTACTATCACCATGCAGTTAGTCAAAAATATCTTTCTTTCCCATGCTCGCACCGTTAGCCGTAAATTAGCCGAAGCAGTCCTGGCAGTACGAGTAGAACAGGTTTTTAGCAAAAATGACATTCTGGAAATGTACCTCAATAATATCTATTGGGGTCATAATAATTATGGAGTCCAAACCGCCGCTAAAAGTTATTTTAATAAACCCGCTGCCCAGTTAAATTTAGCAGAATCGGCGATGATGGCCGGATTAATCCAAGCGCCGGAAGTTTATAGTCCTTTTAATAATTATAAAACCGCCAAGGAAAGACAGGCACTGGTTCTCAGTCGGATGCGTAGCTTAGGTTGGATTACCCCCGCACAGGAAGAGGCCGCCTTAAAGGAACCGCTGAAACTGGGTAAACCCACCGCTTGGCAAGAAAGTAAATTACCCTACGTTACCGATGCAGTGGTGGCAGAATTGCGGCAAAAATTTGGCAAGGAAACCCTAACTAAAGGGGGAATGCGGATTCAAACCACGATCGATCTAGACTTTCAAAATATGGCCGAATCTACCATCCAACAGGCCTATAATAGCTTGCGTCGTCGCGGTATTCGCACCAAAGACCTACAAATTTCTCTAGTTGCGGTGGATCCCCGCACCCATTTCGTCAAGGCGCTCGTCGGTGGCGTTGATTACAATAAAAGTCAATTAAACCGCGCTATTCAATCCCGTCGTCAACCGGGGTCAGCTTTTAAACCTTTCGTTTATTATACTGCCTTCGCTAGTGGTCGTTTTACCCCCGAAACCGTGGTTAATGATGCTCCCATCCGTTTTCGCGAGGCCGGCGGCTTCTATAGCCCAAAAAACTACGGTGGCGGCTTTTCTGGCCCAGTTTCCCTGCGTAGCGCTCTGATGCAGTCTCTGAATATTCCCGCAGTTGTTCTCGGTCGTCGCGTCGGGATTAACAAAGTCATTGAAGTCTGTCGTCTGTTGGGTTTCGAGAGTCCTTTAATTGCCGTCACTTCTTTACCTTTGGGTTCCGTGGATGTGACACCTCTGGAAATGGCGGGGGCCTACGCTACTTTTGCCAGTAATGGCTGGCATTCCGATCCTACCTTTATCATGCGTGTTACCGATAGTCGCGGTAACGTCATGCTCGATAATACACCCAAACCGAAGCTAGTTTTAGACCCCTGGGCCACCGCTTCCCTCAATTCTGTCCTACAGGGAGTTATTCAGGGGGGAACAGCCACCTCGGCCCAAATCGGTCGTCCGGCAGCGGGAAAAACCGGTACTACTGATAACGAGAAAAATGTCTGGTTTGTCGGTTATGTTCCCCAATTAGCCACCGCAGTGTGGATTGGAGATGACCGAAACCGCACTTTAGGTAAAGGTATCACCGGTGGCGGTTTTGCCGCTCCCATTTGGCGCGATTTCATGGCACAAGCGCTTAAAAATGAACGAGTAGAATATTTTCCCTCTCCTTCTAAATTCCGCAAACCAACAGTTAAGTAGATACTTAATCTAATTAGGGGGTTTTTCTATCGGGCGATATTCAGAATGTTTCTGGATAATGGATAATGGATAATGGATAATATGACTATGGGGTGTGTTATCGGTGAAAGTTTCTGGCTATCATCGGAAATTGTGCGGAATGTTTCTGGATAACATTCTTTACAGAGTGGATATACAGAAAGTTTCTGTTTTTTATCCTCTAGAGGTTGACTATCCAGAAAATGTCAGTATAATAAATAGTTAGACAGTAGAACATTGTGAGCATACTAAAAATGCCTGAACAGTCAATAACATTCCACATTATTGAGATGAGCGTCGTTAGAGCTTTTCTTTATAGCAACACTTTCTATTTAAAGCACGTTTGTCAAAACTAAGTGAATAGACATCTCCAAAAACTATAACCCAATCACAGCTTGCTTTTGTGCAGTGTACTAACTAAACAGTTCGATAGCTGAAATGTACGTCTATCGTTACTAATTCAATGTCACCGAAAAAATATGGGGCAATTAAAATCATTTTTATTTGGTCAAATTTCTTAACTAGAAAGACTTTTAGTCTTAAGATAATATTATGGAGAGGTCTAATGAGTGAAAATTCTGAAGCATCTTTAATTTCAGAAGTTGGAATTGATTACAATCCCCTCAAGGAATTACTAGAGAAACAGAACTGGGCAAGCGCCGATGAGTGGACTAGGACAAAAATTCTGTGGATGGCTTGCTGCAATAATATCGGCTTTCTTAGAGATATTGATGTTGATAATATCCCCTGTAAGGATCTAAAAACTATTGACTTACTATGGAGTAAATATAGTAATCATCGTTTTGGATTTACTGCTCAAAATCAAATCTGGAAAGAAGTCAATAAAGATGTAGAAATTTTTGTAGAGCGAATCGGATGGCGCGTAAATGGTAAATATCGAACGCATAAAGAGATGATTTTTGAACTACGCGCTCCCAAAGGACATTTTCCTCTGGAGCCCATGTGGAAGCGCTTCTTTGGTAGTGAGGAGGAAACAAACCTTCTATGGCCAGAATGGTTGACAGAAAAGATGGAGAAATGTGGTTGGTAAAGTCATAAAAATTATAGTGCGATCGCTGATCGCAGTAGGCTGGGTTGACGACAGGAAACCCAGCAATACTTATCTCTCTCCCTCCAAATTCCGCAAACCAACAGTTAAGTAGATGGTTAATCTAATTGGTTTGAGCGTAATTTATCGATCGAGTAAAGGTGGCTAGGTTAAAAATGAAACCCACGCTATTTTTGTTCTGTGATGATCAAGTTAAGATGTAACTGTACCAATAATCATCGTTGCCCAGTTGCGAATGTCGTTACCTCAGATTGTTATTGATACCAATGTCATTATTGCTGGATTAAGATCTAGGCGTGGAAGTGCGTTTCAACTTCTTAGCCTTATAGGTACAGGAAAATTTGATATGCACTTATCTGTTCCTCTCGTCTTGGAATATACAGATGTCCTATTGCGGGAGTTGCCCAATCTCTATTTAAGTCGAGAAGAAGTAGATGAGTTAATTGATTTCTATTGCTCGGTGGGGATACCTCATGAAATTTTCTTCCTGTGGCGACCATTTCTGCGTGATCCCAAAGACGATATGGTATTGGAGCTTGCAGTTAAAGCAGGATGTCAGAGTATAATCACATATAACACCCGTGACTTTGCTGGTGTTGAGCAATTTGGTTTATGTCTGCTTGAGCCTTCAGGTTTCCTACGATTAATAGGTAAGTTACCATGAGTACCATCCAAGTTCAAATTCCCGACTCATTACAGAAAAGTTTAGATGATCTAGCGGCTCGTGATGGAATTTCGATCGATCAATTTATCTCTACTGCGATCGCTGAGAAACTTTCAGCGTTGATGACAGAAAATTACCTAATAGAAAGGTCCAAAAAGGGAAGTCGAGAAAAGTATCAGGCAATCTTAACAAAAGTTCCCGATGTTGAGCCAGAAGCCTATGACTGGCTGCCGACTGTCTGACATATCACTGCACCCGACTTTCTGCTAGACTTTGACAAGGCGGGTGAGTTCAACCGTTTGCAGAGTGTCTAGAAAAGAAAGAGTGGGAAGTGCCATAGCCAAGGTGAGAGCATCTGAAAAGCTATTGACAATTGGCCAATTTTGTGATCCCCGTGGGCATTTCCAGTGATACCGGTCAGTTAGAATAGTTAAGAAATCGACCCATTTGATTGAGAGGGCAAATTCTCCTCAAATATACCTGAATCGTCGGTAAGAAACCCAGATAAAGTTCATTTATAATAAAGTCACAAAAAAACCTTTGCTTGAACCGATGACGACTTCCTTGACTGAGAGTCTCACCCTTGAAGATTTCCTCAAATTGCCATATTTGGAGGATTCTCCAGCATGGGAATACTTGCATGGAGTCGCAATTCAGAAACCCATGCCTAAGACTCGACACTCTATCCTGCAAAAACGTCTTTTAGCTGAGGTTGACAGCCATACTGTTGATTATACAGCTTTACCTGAGTTGCGATGTACCTTTGGCGGGCGTTCGATCGTTCCTGATGTGGCGGTAATTGCATGGAATCGAATTAACCTGAATGAAGCAGGTGAACCGGAGGACGACTTTACCGAAGCACCTGATTGGACTATCGAAATTCTTTCACCCGATCAAAAGGTAAACCGTGTAATTGACAACATTCTACATTGTTTAAAACATGGCAGTAAATTAGGATGGATGCTTGATCCAGATGATTATTCTGTTTTAATGTTTACGGACCAACAAGAGCCGGAAGTTTGCAGAGGGGATCACCAGCTTAAGGTAATTGCAGGGGTTCAGTTGACACTGACTCCACAACAAATCTTTGCCTGGTTAAAAGTTGGTCAAGCTAGACAAAGTAAGTAGAAGTCGGGGGAGAATCACGAGAACTAACTTGGTCGTTAGACGGAATTCAATAATAAACGGATTTAGTATAAAATGTCAAAAATTAAAAGTCCCTTGCGTTATCCGGGGGGGAAATCCCGGGCAATTAAGCAAATTATGCCGCAAATTCCTGTGAATATTAGGGAATATCGAGAACCTTTTTTTGGTGGTGGTTCTGTGTTTTTTGCTGTTAAGCAACTCTTTGGACAGCAAATAAAAACCTATTGGATTAATGACTTAAATTATGATTTATATTGTTTCTGGCAATGCGCTCAAGAAAATATTGAGTTATTGGTAGCAAAAATAACAGAAATTAAACAGAAATATGATAGCGGACGAGAATTATTTCAAGATTTGACAAGGGAAGATTTAAAGTTAACCGACTTTGAGAAAGCGGTGCGTTTTTTTATCTTAAATCGGATTACTTTTTCGGGAACAGTGGATTCGGGGGGTTATTCCCAAGCGGCTTTTACCAGTAGATTTACTGATTCATCAATTGCCAGATTAACTCAAATTGCGCCATTATTATCATCGGTAAAGATTACTAATCAAGACTACGAAGAATTATTATTTGCTGAGGGAAAAGAAGTTTTTATCTTTCTCGATCCCCCCTACTATAGTGCCACAAAATCCCGTTTGTACGGTGTAAGGGGTAATTTACATACCAGCTTCGATCATCAACGTTTTGCCGATAATATGCGTCATTGTCAGGCTAAATGGTTAATTACCTACGATGATTGTCCAGAGATACGAAAACTCTTTGATTTTGCCCATATTATCGAGTGGAATCTTCAGTATGGTATGAATAATTATAAACAAGGATCGGCGGCATCTGGTAGGGAATTAATGATCAAAAATTATTAGTGCCATGCCGAGGGCACTAGGTAGGGTTTGCTGAATAAATCTAAAAACCTTGTCGGATAACACTTTTGGACTTTTTTGACATCAAAAAGTGCCTGACCTTGGAGTGATCGGGGGGAAAATTCAGGTACTTTTTCCACACCCCACACCCTGTCCCCACGAAAAACTTTTTCAGCAGACCCTAGGTAGCAGTAAGCTAATCTTATAGGTTGGGTTGACGGCTGTTACCCAATATACTAAATCCTGTTTAAAAGAGATAGGGGAGAGGGGAGCAGGGAGTGGGTTTTTAAAGTTTGATCGGGAGTTAATCACGCTATTAAAAACAGATTTATTACTATCTAATATTTAACTCAAAGAAATTTAAAAATTGCGTTTTTATGCTTGAGATTCTGACAAATATCCTAGCTTTGCTGGTCAAATTATTCTCAAATCATGATTGATTACGACGACAATCTTCTTCGTCGCCAAATCTTGATTATTCTCCTTTCGATCGAGCCTAAAAAAATTTTTTCCCAGTCCTTGACAACTTATGTTAAGTTGATAGTGGCAGTTGCCAGAAATTAACCCCCAGTTCTCACCTAGGAATTGTTAAGATGAGGAGTTTTTTCTCGTCAGTTTCGGGTGGGAAGAATGGAGTTGAAGACGATTACCTGTCCAACTCGATCCCGGTACCTTGGCAGAGTGACTGACGGATAAGCTCGATCTGTTTGCAGATTTAGCTAGTTTTCCCGTCCCTAGTCATTCAATGATCAATGGCGAAAGATCGAGCCTACCTAATTTTAACTATCTTCTCTCCTCCCTAATCAAACAATGCCTACCATGACCTTAGTGTTACCAATGGTGTATCTACTGGTGATCTATCTCTTACTAGCGATCGCCAAAAAAGCTAAAATCAACTCCTAATCAGTTATCAGTGATCAGTTGATCAGATTTGAGTTTTAAGTGACCAGTATTACAGCGTTTCTCAGATACATGAGGTTCGTTCTTGCAGCTGAAATAGTTGATTAGCAACTATTAGTGTCTGTGCTTCACCTTGACGAGAAAGGCTGTAAATAGCAGTTTCCTACTGTCTTTTCACTGATTACTGCACACTGATTACTGCTCACGGCTCTTCTCGACTTTGTGTGATAATTTTTGCTTATAGAATCGTGAAATGTTTACTGGCAAAGACTTTTAGGACTATTTTGCTGAAGAAACTATCAGTATAGACCCCGTTTCGGACAGGCAAATAAACCTTTTCTACCTGAGGAGAAAAACCGAGCCATTGACGAGATAAACGAGCAAAAGTGTTAGGATCACCGCTAACTGCGAAGTTAGTAGGTAGGGGTGTTTCAGGATTTTTTAGACCTAATAATTCTAGCTCTTTTTCCGCCGATCGAACAACGGCAGCGGCGGGATCTACCAAGCGCACGGAACTGGGTAAAAGACGACGTAAAACTGGGGAAAGATGGCGATAATGGGTACAACCATAGACCAGAGTATCAATATTTTCTGCCAGTAAAGGCTGAAGATATTTCCTAGCCACCTGCGTGGTGTAGGGGTCAAAAATGCGGTTAGCCTCGATCAAAGGGACAAATTCAGGACAGGGAATTTGCCAAACTTGGGCAGTAGGATCGATTTCTTGAATCGCCTGTTTATAGGCATTACTTTTAGCCGTAGCCGGGGTAGAAATCACCCCAATGCGCTTTCCTTTTTGCACGGCAGTTTTGGCCCCGGGTAAAATTACCCCCAAAATTGGTAAATCTTTAAATTCGGCCCGTACTTCTTCTAAAGCCAAGGCGGAACTGGTATTACAGGCCATAATCACCATTTTCACCTGGCGCTCGCCCATCCAAGTGAGAATTTCCCGGACAAATTCGATAATTTCCCCTTTAGAACGAGTTCCGTAGGGAAGTCTAGCGGTATCAGCGAAATAGAGAATCGATTCTTGGGGCAGTTGTCGATACAACTCCCTTAAAACGGTCAGTCCACCCACACCACTATCAAACACACCAATCGGACTAAATTGTGATTCTCTCATAGATATCGAGGAAAACGCTGATCTAAAGTAGCTTTATTTGATGATATTAAAACACGGATTTTTTGATTGGTAAACTAATGCTCCAATCATTTAATCATTAACGGAGATTTCGCTGAATATATTCAATAATCCCCCTTGCGATCGCTGCTGCCATTTGTCGTTGAAAGTTGACATTGGCTAATTTAGAAGCATCCTCAGCGCCGGTAACGAAACCCACTTCCACGAGGGTAGAGGGCATTTTCGAGGTTCTCAGTACATAGAAACGGGCCCGACGCACCCCCCGATCGCGCATATCGATACTGCGGACAATATTGCGATGGATGGTGTCCGACAAACGGCGATCACCAAAGTAATACACCTCTAGGCCGTTGACATCCGGTCGTGCTTTCCCCATAGAGTTAGCGTGGATACTGACAAATAGATCGGCATCGATCCGGTTAGCCATATCCGTGCGCCCTTGCAGGGTGACAAAAAAATCGCTATCTCTGGTGAGACGCACATCGATGCCCTGTTGTTGCAGGATGCGGGTAACTTCTAGGGAAATGGGCAGAATCACATCTTTTTCCTGAAGGCCACCAATTCCGATCGCCCCCGGATCCTTGCCGCCGTGGCCCGGATCGATCACCACCAAAAACCGGCCATTGCGTTGTTGGGGGGGATTAGGAGTGGGGTTAGAGGGGCGCGGCGGTGGGTTAAATTGGCCCGTATTGGGGGGTAAGGGAACAGGGATAGTGGTGAAGTCAGGAACTTGGGAAACGGGGCTAGAATTGAGGGAGGAAAGCAATTCTAGGGCTAGGGTTTGACCGTCCGATTGATTGAGTTGACCTAATTGAAATCCTGCCGCGGTCTGTACCAAAATCAGCACCCTATTGGCACTTTCCTGACGTACCCGCAATTGATAGATAGGACTATAGCGACCGAAGCGCGGACCACGAAAAGACTCGGCTAACTTAGCATTTTCGATGCGTAGTTCATAGACACCATCCTGGTTAACACTGCCGTTAGCTTTCAGGGGTAAATCCGCACGAATTAACAGGCGATCGTTATTGCCCGTCAGATCGATCGAGGAGATCGTAGCCAAACGATTGCTAGAAGGGGGATTACTGGCAGTTTTCGGGGGGGGATTGTTGGGGCGAGGATTGGGATTAGTGGCGCTAGTGGGGGGAGGAGAGGAGATATTATCCACGGCACCCAGACCACCCCTAGGCAGTAAAACCAAGCCACCAAAACGACTATAGAGAGCTTGCCAATCGGGACTATCTTTATTAACGCTTAGGGAAATCTTAGCCCGTTGATTGGCAGTCTGACTGAATTGAATATCGCCGACACCGTAACGGTTAACTGGGATAGTTTGACCAGTGAGACTGCTGGGTAAAGTGGCCCCGGGTAATTCAAATTCGATTTTTTTGCCGTCCCGGCTGCGTTGACTGCGGATCGATCGCTCATCACCATTTTGCTCTAAACGGACAAAAAGACCATTGCGAGTGACCTGAAAATCATCGTTGTTGTCCGTCTGGCTAACTGGAGGTGGGGGAGTGGGACGGGTGGAACCGCGATCGGGGGGAGGTGTGGGGTCAGGGGTGACGGGGGGTTCTGTTTGCTCACTAATCGGTTGGGGTTCTGGCAGTTCCACTGTCCATTGGGTGGGCGAAATTCCGCGAATTTTTACCTGTTGAGGATCAAAGGTGTAGCCGGGGGCCAATTCAATCACTAAACGGGTAGTTTCCGCATCAAATTGACCAATACGGACACTTCTGATGATATTGCCAATGGGCCGGTTAATATTGGGTTGCCCTAACTTGATCCCGGGCAGATCGATCACGATCCTGGTGGGGTTAGTGATCATTTGCGCTCGCGGTTGCACTCGATTGTCGGTGGTGAACACCAGACGATTCTCATTGGTGTCGAATCGCCAAAAGACGAGCTTGCCTGCCCAAGCAGGGGCCGCCACCAGCAACCAAGTTAATGCGCTTAGGAATAACCAATGAAATCTCACGATCGATGCTCCCGTTGCTCAGTTATCAATTACCTTTTTTCGGTAAAAATGGACGATTTTGTCGATTTTTGGCCATCCATAGCTCCGTTAATGCTCTGAGAATGACTATCAATAAAAACAAGCTTATGGGACGTTGGCATGGTCTGCTATGTTTCTGATCAGTAATCAGTAATCAGTAATCAGTAATCAGTGAAAAGACGGCACTGTTAGTGCCACTTAAATACTGGTAACTTATACACTTCCACTGGTAACTGCTCACTGCTCACTGCTCACTGATTGAGGACTGGCGGTGGGTTCTTTAAATACTAACCTTAACAGGGGCGGAGCGATAAAGGTAGTCAAGATCACCATCATAATAATCGCCGCATCGGTAGCGGGGGATAAAGCACCACTAGCAGCCCCGACTCCAGCAAAGACTAAACCCACTTCACCCCGGGGAATCATGCCAACTCCGATCGCCAAGCGATTGAGTTTTTCCTTACTGAAAACGGCTAACCCCGTCACCACTTTACCTAAAATCGCGACGACAATTAGGAAAGCCGCTAAGACTAATCCTTCTCGATTGCTGGGAATAGCGGGATTAAGCACACTTAAATCGGTTTTTGCCCCCACACAGACGAAAAATATCGGTACGAATAAATCGGCGATCGGGAACACTTGTTCTGCCAATTCCGATCGCTTTTCCGTTTCCGCTAGGACTAGGCCGGCAGCAAAGGAACCGAGAATCGCTTCTAATTGGATAACTTGGGCGATATAGGCAAGAATAAAAGCGAAAATCAGGGAAACTAAGAGCAATTGTCCCCTAGTTTTCATGCTATTAACTAATTGAACGTAAAAGGGGCTTAAAAAACGACCGATCAGGATCGCCCCGATCACAAAAGCGCTAGAACTAATAACTAGATAAATTACTTTGCTAATTTGCACTTCTCCAGTCTTCACCAAGGAAGCAACGACAGCGAGAACAATAATACCGAGAATATCATCGAGAACCGCTGCCCCGATGATAATTTGACCTTCTTTGGCCGATAACTTCCCTATTTCTGCTAAAACCTTGGCGGTAATGCCGATACTGGTAGCGGTTAAAGCTGCCCCAGCAAAAATAGCGGGAATGGTGGCCAGATGAAAGATATAGATTAAACCCAAAGTACCCACCAAAAAGGGAACCGCAACCCCTACCACTGCAACAGCAGCTGCCTGTGGACCGACGCGAATTAATTCCTGTAAGTCTGACTCTAAACCGATCTCAAACAGCAGGATAATTACCCCCAATTCCGAGAGGACGGAAATCACCTCACTAGCAGCACTAAAAACGGCGGGAGATTGCTCCGGGGTGAGGGGTGAAGTGGATTCTAGGAAGTGAATGAGGAGAGAATCCTCGAATCCCGCCCCTCCTTCTGGAAAAACCAGTAATTTTAGGACAGAAACCCCGATAATCACGCCACCGACTAATTCTCCTAATACGGGGGGCAAGTTGAATCGGACGCAGATTTCTCCCCCCAGTTTACAGGCGAAATAAATAACGGTCAAACTCAGCAGCACGCAGGCTAAAACTAAGGCACTATCAGCAGTTTCGGCTGTAGCTGCCGAGGCTAACAGGGGAAGATTAGGACTCCAAGCGGAAGAAAGGAAAGGCTGTAGTATCATCGCTTGCTCAAAATTACTCTCAATTCTGTCAGGTAAACGAAGGGTGGAAACTGGAAAGGAACGCGAAAGGGGAATTATTGCGCCAACTCAAAAATGAAACGCACGACTCCTCAAGAGTTGACGGAGAGCCTCTTCCCAACCTCTTCCTCCTACCTTGAAAGTGGGAAGTGGGAAGCAGGGGGGCGGGGAGGCTACCGCTTTCATACTTGACGGTGTAACTTGTTACATGGCCACTGCCTCCGTTGACCATCGAGACGGTTCTAACTGGTTGACGTACTCCATATATTGAGCTAATGGTTGATCCATGCTCAGGAGTAATTTTGGCTTAAATTGAATATTATCGTAAATTTTGCCGTCTTCATCCCTGAGCAGATAATAAGCTAATCGAGTCCAGAGCAGTAACAGGGTACTAAGAAGATACCCCCTAATACCGGGGCGTTTTTCTGTTATATAAATCGGCTGAATTCTTGTCTTGGCAGGTGCTATGGGGGTATAAGCATAGAGCATATATAGGGGGGGGAAAAGCTGCACGTTTTCCATCATTTTTAATAAACCAATACAGCCATAAGCATATCGCATAGAATACTGATATGTAGCACCCAGAAATCTTTGACCTAACCTTTCTCTCCAAGTAGTTTGTGGAAATTGTCCCCTGATGGTAAAGTCAATTTGTGTACCGATTTCACTGGGGAAATTTAGTGATAGTTCCATTTTGATATCTAAATGATGTATGGTTTTTAAATGTTGAATATCAATCCCATTCATCATACAGATATGATGATGGCAAGTTCTAGTGAAAGAGCGATCAGTTTGTGTGAGAATTTCTTTGTCTTTTAGTTCATCAAAGTTAGGTACTTCTTCTGGTGCTTCAGCATCAGGATAAATCCAGATAAATCCATATTTTTCCTCCGTTGCATAAGCTGGTACTCTAGCTTGAGCAGGAATTTCTGATTGAGAGGGAATGTGTTGACAAAGACCACTTTCATCAAAAGTCCAATGATGGAAAGCACAACGAAGAAAATTGCCTTTAACCTCTCCAATTCCCAAATCGGTTCCTAGATGAGGACAGTAAGCATCTAAAGCCCGCACTTGCCCGTCCTCCCCGCGGAAAATAACAATTCTTTGTCCGCACAATTCTAGAGATTTTGCTTTCTTTTTAGGTATTTCTTGACTAGAGCAAGCTATATACCAGCCCTTAGCTATTACATCCCAATTATTAAAAATTTGCATAGGTATCTATTCCAGTCAAGTAGTAGATTGATAATTTTGTAAGATTGCTTTTCTCTCTTGAATATCATCTCGATATTTACCCATCAAAACTCTCAATAACATTTTACCTAAACAATAAGAAGCTCGCCAGGAAAATACTGCATCTTGTAAATCAATATGGCTGCGCTCAAATAAAAGATGTCCGGTTAATCCCAGCACCTGAGTTAGAGGTAAACCCAACAGCAGCCAAAAATTTTGCGATCGCCAAACAGAAAATATCAAACTATAGAAAAAGAATATTCCTAGAATGTGTAAAGTAATATTAATTGGCTGTTGATGTTTGATCACAAAAATATCCCAATAATCTGTAAACGGATGTGCCAAAATTTGGTTATTAATTCGATTGATTAATTTTGGATTATTTCCATAATTTAGTTTACTCATAAGCTCTAGCGGTTTCTCCTCACATCAAGCACGATTTAATGATTTTCTCTTGTCTGGCAATTCTCAATGAAATAGAAACAATTCTCCTGCCGACCAGCTGTGGCTACCGGTAAGTTTACAACCTAAATAGGATCGCTATATATGTATCAGGTTCAGCGAGGAAATAAAACTGTCCCCAACTTTGTTTTTCCCAAGATATCCTTCACCTTACCTCCACTAACAACCGGAACTCCATTAATATAAACCGCTTGCACAATCTCCTGCGAGCCGCGCTTGACCATACGCAATTCACCGTCCAAGATTGGATCTGATATTTCCACTTGAGGACTGATATGCTGATGGAGAGAATGGGGTTCAAGTAACACTATATCAGCTTTGGCACCGACTTTGAGGATACCTGTATCCAGGCGAAACCATTGTGCTGGTTCTCCCGTAACGCGGCTAATAGCAGCTTCAGGGGAAAGGAACTTAGTGGCTACTGCTTGTTTGAGCAAAGACAGAGCGCCATCATAATAGCCTAGATTGCGGACATGGGCTCCAGCGTCAGTAAAACCGGCTAAGATATAGGGATGCCGCATCAGGGCTAAACGCGGGATGGGGCGATCATTTGCACCTGTAGCCACCCAGCGTAAATCTGTGTCATATTGTTGGAGTGCGTCGATAAATAAATCCACTGGTTGTTGTTGTTTTTGACGAGCAATTTCGGCAAAACTCAGACCATACCAACTTATTTCTGGACAACGGACAACTTCTATCATATCTAAACGGCGATGGAAGGATTTACGCCAATTACTGGTCCATTCTTGGCAAAATTTGTGTCGGAAACCTGGAGATTGCCATAGTTCTTCTCGCTCTTTTCTTGACTGACAACTATTGAGTTCTGCGCCAGTAGGGAATTCTTCAAATAAGGGAGTAACCGGTCCATCGGAAAAAATGGTAAACGGTTGTGTTAACGTTTGAAAACGGACATTTCCACCTAATAACCGATTCCAAATAAAAAGCAGTGGAGCAAATATGCGCCAGAGTTGGCGCTGGTGGACAGCATCTAAAGCCGAGAGAATTGTTAAACGCAGTTGTTTTTTGCCAATTCCTGAACCTAGCCGCAGAATGTCAAGGAAAGAAGAGAGCCGTTGTAGGTTAGGGGTGACTTGAAAAACGCGATCTTTTTGCCTGCATAGAGCAGCTAACATGGCATATTCTTGAAATTTTGCGTGTTGAGAAGGAATGGTATAACCTCGCCACTTTCCAGTCATACGATGCCAAGGAAACATATCAATGGAAATGCCCAGAAAACCTGCTTCTAAAGCATCTGTGGCTATCTGCTGCATAATTTTTAGGTCAATTTTAGTTGGTTGAGCAGTTAAGCTCCGTTCCAATCCCATTACATGGGCGCGTAGAGCGCTGTGTCCAAACATGGGAGCGACATTGGCACCAAGAGATAACTTTTGTAAATGCTGTAAATATTCCGTCGGTGTTTGCCAATCAATCGACTTTTGTAGCCATTTTGCAATTAACTGATGGGAGATTGTTTCTACTCTTTGAAAAATATCTGCTAACATTTGCGGTTCACCGATAGCAATGGATAGGCTACAGTTACCAATGACTACGCTGGTCACTCCATGGCGGACTGATTCACTTAATCCTGGCGCAATTTCTAATTCTAAATCGTAGTGGGTATGAATATCAATAAATCCAGGTGTTACCCACAACCCAGTGGCATCTACTACTTCAAGTGCAGGGATATTTAAGCCAGGAGCAATGGCGACAATCTTACCTTCTTGAATGCCAATATCTCCGACCATGGCAGGAGAAGATAAGCCATCAAAAATTAATCCATTTTTAATTAGTAGATCTAACATAATTTATGATCCGTAAGTATTTAAACCCCGATGCTCGGTTTTAATCCAAGGCGAGTGCTGCTTTTGCAGACACATTTTCAAGGTGGTTACAATCATGACAGGAATCCAATGTATCATGTAGATAGAACCTTGCATAGTTCCCCAAACTAAAGACCATCCTCGTAAACCCTGAAATTGATAAAGTCCAACCATAAAAGCAATTGTTAAAATAATACTTAGTAATACTTGAAGTGGCAACAAAACTGGGTAGTGGTCATAAAATATTGTCCAAAATAAATCGGCTATAAGTCCAAGGGGAAGTAGAAACTGTAACAAAAAAAATAAAATTAAATCAATTTCTTTAGCCCAACCTAAAGTAAAAATTTGTGGAAAATAATCTAGGTAACGCTGATACCCGCCCTCCGCCCAACGACAACGTTGAAGCCAGAGGGATTGCGCGGTAGTTACTCCTTCTTCCCGAATAGATGTAACTATCACAAACTCAATCTCAGCACCTACTAGATAAAGTTTAAAACAAAGATCTAAATCATCGGTGACTGTGTTTTCATTCCAGCCTTGACACTTTTCTAAGAAATCCCGCTTAACTAGCATCCCATTGCCGCGCAGTTCACACATTCCGCCAATAGCAAGGCGATGGGTCTGAAGAAAACTATCACAGCACATTTCCATTTGCTGACAACGGGTTAAGAAATTAGTATTAGTATTAGCAATTTCCTTTCGTACTTGTACTGCACCAATCCCTTTTTTTTGGAACAGAGGTACTGTTTGCCGCAGCAAGTCAGCCGGTAACTGAGCATCAGCATCACAAACGAGAATAATCTCTCCTCGCGTGTAGGGCAATACTGCATTTAAAGCCCCTGATTTACCACCTTTAGCTTCTCGCCGATAAACTTGTAAAGATGGCAATTTAGTTAGCATTTCCTTTAAGATTTGCGGTGTTTCATCAGTACTACCATCGTCAATAATCCAAAAATCTAAACAATGACTTGGATAATCTAATTCCCCTAAGCTTTCCACCAAATTAGTCAGGACTGCACTTTCATTTTTGGCAGGAACTAAAATGGAGACTAGGGGAAGATAATTATTACTTTCAACCACAAAATTAACTGGTTTTGCTATTAACATTCTTAGAGTTTGTATGGTCAATATAGTTATTAAAACCAACATAAACCCCTGAGTTACTGGCCACCAGTGTACCAGACTCACTCCGCTCCAAACTATTAGAACTACTAGGATAGCTTTCAGACGAAGATAGCGGTTAAAGCTAATATTGGTACTGGGATGAACAGTATTAATTTTCATTTGAATTGCTATACTATTGTAGCTCGACGCTTAGTTCTACGATTTAATATTACCATGGTAGCTGCCCCCAGTAAAAAGCCGCCTAACCCCGCTGCAACCCCTAGGGTTTTATTTAATTGTCGAGCAGCATTCAATACTGGATTATCCAGCAGATTAGAGGAGAAATGCAATGATTGAATCATCCATTTATCCTCTAATTTTTGTAATACCGCTGTCCAGCGCAAAGCCATATTAGCCGACTTACCATCCTTGAAAGAGAAAGTGGTTATTGCTCCCCCCGCCGCCACATCTATTTCTGGAGAAAGAAAGGTTCTGATGCTCTCCCCTTGCAGTTGCATTTTTATATTTTTAATCGTACTGGAAAACTGTTGATTCCAATACTTTTCAAACTCAGAGGTGGTGTGAAAAACTTGGTTATCAACTGTTGTGATGATGAACTGGGGGTGCAGATAGGGGTCAATTTTGGTAAAATTACGAGTGTTTAGGGCTTCTAAGGCAATTTCTCGGGTGCGAATAATTGCGTCGATGTCCCCCTGGCCGACATCTGCTAGAGCAGAGGAGGAGAAATTCCCAATTACTATGGCTAACAGAACAGTACTAAGTAGTTGAGCCAATTTGTAGATGTTGGTAAATTTTTGTTTCATTATATTAAAAACTTTTTAAATTGGATGGCACTTAACGAAAATTTTTGCTGCTACTCAGGATTATACATTTTTCTGAGCTCTCGTAAAAGTTGGGTGCTAAGGGGTGATGTGGCCAGCATTGGATGCTTGATACCCCCCCAAATACTTCCAGTGCGGATGTGATAGGAAACCAATAGTTCAGGGATTTGAGGGGAGATGAAAACTTCTGGCGGTTCAAGCTGACCAAGCCCCCGCGCCCTCCGATAATGATAAGACTCTGATAAGATACTATCTAGCTTTTGAGCAATCATGGCGGGGGTTTCTTCAGCCCTATCTAGCAAGAGAAGATAATGGGGTGGAGCGGCGGCCGGCAGCAAGCTTTTAAAATTGGTTGCTATTAAGTTCAACCTAGTCAGAGCATTATTGACAAAAGCTTCTGACAATTTTTCCCCGACTAAATCGCTCAAGCTTTGATATCTTCCCAGAAACTCTAAACAGGGAGTGTTTTGATAGTAGTGGGTGACGCGGACGCAATCGCCTATGCGATAACGATATAATCCCCCCTTTTGGGACAAAATGAGTCTGTATTCTTGACCAATGGTAAGTTCGGTTAAACTTAAGAGAACACCCTGGTTATCCTCGAACTCGAAAAACACTTCATCCAGAACTGGTACATATCCCCTCGCTTTAATCAAAGGGATGGTCATCGGTGCTTCTGTGGCTAATAACCCCTTTCCTTGAACTAATACCCCCGGAAACTGCGAGCGCAACCCTTGAGCTTGAACTGCTGCATTAGCACTATCCCAGCAAGAAATTAGTTTCAAGCTTGGCCATATTTGTGGCCAAGGAATAGGACTTTCGCTGAGTAGTTTTAGTCGATTAAGTGAAATTCGCTGCTGTAATTCTGCTTGCAATAACTGCTGATTCTCCTGAATATATTTTAAAAGGATTTGGAGAAAGGTGGGACTCCAAATGGAAATTATCTCCAATGCCTCAGCCTTGAGTAAAGCTAGGGCTAATTGATGCTTAAAAGCTGGGATATTATTCAAGTTATTAAGTTGTTCGGGCAGCAATAACCAAGGACGCAAAAAATAGCGCAACCAGCCATCTAAATAATCTAAATCATTCTGTAGGTTTTGACTATCAGCTGCATTTAATCTTGGTGAAATACAAGGGTAAATCTTTCCTGTAGAAAAGTCAGGTCCGTTCACGATTAAATCATAGGCCCAGACACAGAACATCTGGTTAAATGAGCGGCGCAAAGATTGAGTATAAGGAATCAATTTCATCGCCCCGCTACTACCAGAGGTTTTCTCAAAAAATAGAATGGGTTCAGGAGTCAGGGAAATTTGTTGATATTTATGATGTTGAACTGTTGGCTTTAACCAAGGGATGATATCTTCATAATCTACTAGGGGAACTCGCCACCAATCTTTTATTGAATTAATTCCCAATGCTCGACCGTAGGCACTCTTGATGAGACGAGCAACGATTTCTCTGTGTACCAGTTTCTGGGCTAACTCTGGGCGTTTCAATGCTTGCTGAAACCGCTGGGCATTGGGGGCAAGTATTTTTCCAAATAGCTGAATAATTGGACGCATTGTTATATCTTTTGATTGGGATAGAGGTCAGTGGCTAAAGTTAAGAATGTACCATCACTAAGAACTACTCCAGGAGCTAGATGGGAGCCAGCCCCAATGAAGACATTATTACCAATTTTGACTTTTTTGACATATAACATTAAATCAGCTTTGCGAGGCTTGATGATATGAGAATAAATTCCGACACGATGACCGATAACCACCCGGTCGCCAATTTCTAAAAAACCGCGATCACTAATTTCTAGGGCTGGGGTCCAGTAAACATCTTTCCCCACTTTTGCCCCCCATAATCGCAACCACCATGAAAACAGCCCCGGAATCAACCTTAATAGTGTTTCTAACACTGGAATGGCAATATAAATCACCTGGATTTGATGGCTACCCCACCAAGGACTATATTCTTTCATCTGTAGATAACTAATCCCCTCTCGTACAGGATAAAAATATTCATGTAAGCGATAAACCAACGGCGGGAACCCATAGATAGACAGCAACACAGCTAGGAGGCTAAACATACTAGGTAAAGCCAGAAAGTAAAATATTGCCGCTCCAGTCAGCAACAAAATAAAGGCAGGAAAGAATGAAATGACTCTACCGAAAATAGTCATAGGAATGGGAAAAAAAGTTTTTGCATCAAGTTTAGTGAAGTAGTAATCCCTAGGGCAGAAGGGGATTCTTGACATTGATAATAGGTTCCATGGAACTTATCCCAAATTTTCAGGTTAGCCCCATAGTTATAGTCCCTCGTTTCTCTACCATGATGCCAGGCATGATCCTCTGGTAAGATTAACCAAGGGGAGAGAAGTTTAGCCCAGCAGCTATTAGGGGCGATTAGCAAGCGGCTATGCCGCCATAAATCTAGGGCAGATGTCAAACTAACTCCTAATAAATAGCCTGTGGGTTTAGCTAATAAATATAAAAATAATGGGTTTATCCATAAATAAATAATTAAGAAACTTGTCCAGATGGTGTTTCTAGAAGTTCCGAACACATCCATTTGATTAACGGTATGATGGACTTGATGAACTGGCCAAAATAATTTAAGGTGTAACAGACGATGATTCCAGTAGTATAAATAATCAACCATAACAAAGCTAAGGATAAAGGAGGGAATTAGTGATAGTTTAAGACAGCCTTGATAATCAGTTGTCAAATGCTGGCAAAGCTCAGAAAACAACAGAGCTTGTAGTAAGGGCATAAAAATTCCTTGAATTGCTAATCCGCTGCCATCTAGTAGCCAATCTTGACAAGTTTTAGTTTGGAGATGACCGCGGGAGGACTTATGGCTAATCGTCCAAGCAATTAAAATAATAAAGCTGCTCAAAGTTATCAATTGTAAGTAATTTTTTTCTAGCATTGACCTTAAACCCAAAAGTTAACTTCAACGGTTTTATTGGGCAATAATCGCGGATCTTCCCCCCGACCAATTGCCCCTCTAATTGACTCTACGAAAAGGTGAATTGTATCCGCAGGAGTAGGGAAAAATTCTGTGCCGTATTTAGCGATAGCTTCTCCTTGAACCCCTAAAATTTTCACATCTTGGCGAATGATATGTTGAGCAGTCCAGCCCACAAAGGGAAGTGCTAATTTATTCCAGATGCCATAATTATAGGTAATATCCGTGTAAACCAAAGTTGAATTATGGGTTTCGGGGATAGATTGACTGGTAATAAATAAATGGCGATTACCTCCCATTTGATATTCCACGCAGGTAATATTAGGCATAAAAAAGAGATCGCTATGTTTAATCCCTGTGCCTTTAAAATTAAGAAAATATCTGTACCATCCCAAATTACTACTTTCGTGGTGATACTCCACTAAAACAGCACCGTCACAGCGTTTAACAGTCATCCCTAACTTTTTTTGTCGGGAGGAGCGAAAAATACCCTGATGAACAAAAGCGGTATGGGGAATATCAATAAAGTTCTCGGCGCAGTTGGTAACATCGTTAGCAAAACGATTAATTACCCGTACTGTTTCCCAGCCAGGCTGTCCGTAGTGAGGCATAGGAAAAGGTTCAAAGTCAACCCTTGGGGTTGCAGCCAACCGGACATAGACATAACCATCTCGTTCCCTGACGGCATAACATTTCCCTCGACAACCAGGAGGAGATTTAAAGCTCGGTCCTTGAGCAGGGACAGCAATAACATGGCCATTCCCATCATAGAGCCAACCGTGGTAGGGACATTGCAAGATACCACGATTGACTTTACCCTCTGACAAACGACTGTTACGATGTAAACAGCGATCCTGTAACGCTACTGGTTCTCCATTACTGCCACGAAATATCGCCAGCCATTCTCCTAAAACATTGCGTGCTAATACCTGGTTAGCCTTTAAATGTTTGCTGAGGGATACAATATACCAGAAATCCTGAAATTGCATAGCAGACTCTCAAAACCGACCCTTAATAAAGATTTGCGGCTACATTCCGCCCGTCCTGGCCCAGCCCCCTGTCAAATTTTCCAATTAACCTATCATCCCACAATTTACCTACCCGAAACAAGATCTCCCCCCCAACACTGTTCAGATAAGAGAAATGGTGAAGTGGCCGAGAGGGGACGGGGGAAACCAAAAGCCTTGCTAATTCCATCCCCTCTCCACACCCTTCCTCGTGTTAAGTTTGTGACACTAACTGAACAGTATTGGATATCCCCCCAACTTTCCCCGGCTACCATAGCGCATTCCCATTTCGCCCTTGTCTATTTTAGGACTACCATCTCGATATCACCTGTAAGCTCAAGCTGACAGGCCAACCGCACCTGCGGATAATGGGGAGCTAAATTCTCCAATATTTCCCGTTCCTCGGGTTGGGGAGGGGGGATATCGCCAACGACTTCCACCAAACAGGTACCACAAATACCAGTCCGACAGCCAAATAAAACAGGGGAATTATGAACCGTCAAATGTTCAGATAAATTCTCATGGCATGGCAAAATAATGGCAGCAAAATCAGTAGACGGAAAAGATATTCTACACAAATCAGTCATAACAGCTAACCAATTTAGGCTCTCTCGTTCTTTGTGTGATCAGTTTAACTTATATAGAAGCGATTAATCTTTGTGTCCTTTGTGTCTTTGTGGTTTGTTCCACTCGCTTGTCAGCGAACTGTATCTTAGACGATATTTAAACCTTTGTAATTCTCGCGTTTGAATTGCCAAGTATCCAGAGATACAATTAGATGCCATCAGGGACATTTCCCGATTGCACGGCCAAAGATAATCCAGCTTTTCCACATATACCTTATAGGATGCCATGGCTTCTTGATGGGTTAAAAAACTACGGTGTAAACCCTCTGACTCTTGAGTAAAACAACAATCCATCATTTCCTGCGCCTCCCCTTGACCCAGGCCAAAAATAGGCGATCGCAGTAGATAATAAATTTTCTCATATAACGCAGGATCGTACCAAAAAATTCCATTAATTGCCACAGAAAAGTGAAAATGATCCCGCTGACATCCCCAGAGTCCTAAATTGGCAACCAATCGCTCAAAAGCAGTTGGCGGTGTCAAGCAGTTAATAACATCGTGGGAGATAATTGTCGAACTATTGAAGTGGAAGCTTTCATCTAGAAAGTGACAATGGGAAACCTGAGCAGGGATAGGAGCAGATTCTTGAGGGCAATATCTCTGATAATAATTGCTGAGTTTATGTTGGACTATTTTCCCATTTAGAGTCCGCACCCCTCGCACTGTAAAATACTGACAGGCCAAGAAGGTATTATCGGCAGAAATCAGGCCAAAATATTGCAGTTGAAGTTTTTTCCACCATGTTTTAAGGGTATTGGTTTCAGCATAGACCATCGTTTCCGTAAAAGGTCCGCGCATTGGGTAAGTGAAGATAAGTTTTCCGAATAGCGACTGTTCGGTCTGCTTGGCAATAGTACGAAAGGCATTAATATGCGCCCGTTCTTGGGATGACTCTAAGTCCAACGTATCGCAGATTAAACGAAAATCTTCATGGGCATAAAGTCCTGCCGCGCTGGTCTGATTGAAAAAGATAGTAGCAATTTCAGCCGAGACGATTTGTGAGTAATAAGCTACCCAATAAAGTTGGTTTAAAATAAGGCGCTGATGGGGACTAGACTGCTCCCATAAAGGAGTCCCGTAGAGCAAAGAAAATTCCTCTGGATTCCAATATTCATTCTGACAATCTTCATAGCGAAAGCTGGCAGCTACTTCATCCATTAAAGCAGTATGGTCTTGCTGTTTATTCCGATTGTAATTAATGTGCAGTTTGCCTTGAATACGTTTTTCCATATCTAATTTAATTACCAGCAGATTGAAGAACACATTTATGAGCAGGAATAGGTTGAAAAGCACCCCTTTCTTCTAAAGCTTGAAAGATGGCATATGCTGATTTTATATTCATTAGCGATCGCAGCAGTTTCAACCTAATACCACTATGGGTTTCCGTATCTAGCTCCTCGAGAATTTTGACTTTTTGAGATCGGGTTAAATGACCTTTTACTTGCTCAATTCCTGCCAGTACGTTTTGGGGTCCCATTTGAACCATAAATAAAAATTGTGCTAATATATCAATAATTGTCGCCTGACTGGAGCCAGCAACTGAAATCTGTTTAAATAAAGCATTGCCCGTGCTATGATGGCGAGATTCAGCCTCTAAAAAGCCCGAAAAAATCTCTGCTAATTGAGGATGGCGACATTCCTTCGCCAAACGTCGATAGTGGCTCAAACCCCAACCTTCTAACACCACTTGTAGCACAAAGAGCAATACCGTTTTATCCGAGCTTTCAGCCACTTCTGACAGTAGGCAGAGAAACGGATTGTTTGTATTAGTCATTTCCCGCCGCGGTAAAAAATTGCTTATCTGGTTAAGGTGGATGGCTTCATCAGCAGCAAACAGCCCATAGAGCATTCGTTCCTCAACGGTTTCTGCTAACAACACCATTTTGGCCATGTAGCCAACGCCTGCCTTCTCAATAAAATAGGATTCTTCTAGTAGGCCGCCGCCGACTAGCTCCAAAATAGCAGATTGCTCATCCACGGGAGATTGTTCAAAAACTTTGACTCGATGTAAATTGAAAAATTCAGCATCCCAATAATTTAAGTTCTGAGAAAGAACATAATTGTTCTGCCGAGGCAATGCCGCTGTTAGTATCCGGTGTAAATGGTCAGGGGAATTATGGTGCGGTAGGTCAAAACCGGCGATTTTACCTGGGAATTTCATTTTTTTCCGTTTCCATCAATGGGGGTTCAGAGTAAGACGAGGCCGGCGTTTGAGGCATGGGATGACTGACAGCCTTCCAAGTTCCCCAGGTTAAGGCTTGCTGGCGATTGACCTGCTCAATGAATTGCAGGATAGAACTATCTGCTTTGGTGGGAGTTCGCAAATCAAACCGAATTGTTTGAAATACTTGGGTATCTCCCCTGGCGAAGTAATTACCAACCTGCTGGGTCAACCATAGCAAAACGCGATTCATAATCCATCCCGATAATCCAGTCCGTTGGGAAGTTACCAGAATTGTTTGTCCTTCGGTTTTTCCTCCTGCAAGCATTCGCAGGGCAAAGATAATGTAAAAGTGCAGAAAATCTGGCCCTAGGGTCACAGTTCCGCTGCTCCCATACCAGTAACACATACTATAAGTAACTTCGTTGCGGTAGAGAGGACGAATCAGGCGAATTAACCAAGAATCCTCCCCTCCTCGGGTAGTGTTGTTGAAGATAATGGCGTTAGGGTTCAGTTCTTGAGAAGAGAAGATAATTTTTACGGGTAGGTGATGTACTGTATTGAAATGATGAGCATCAATTGCGTTAATAAGTAATACATTAGGGTGGCAATTTTTGAAAAAGTGAGTTCCCAATGTATAATCACAGTTGACATTTTCTAACTCTGGTAGGTATGGTAAAGGGCTTGGCTTATCTTCTCCCACCCAAACCCAAATCATTCCGTATTTTTCTGCTGTCTGCCAAGTTTTAATAGTCACCGGTAGAGGTTTTTCTTGGGAAGGAATATCTACACACATTCCCCGCTCATTATATTTCCAATTATGAAAAAAGCAGCGAATTCCATCACCTTCTACTTTCCCCTCTGCTAAATGGGCCCCCATATGGGGACAATAGGCATCTACCGCCATCACCCGACCGCTTTCTCCCCGATAAATTGCCAAACTTCTACCCAACAAAGTTAGAGCTTTTACCTGGCCCAATTTTAACTTTCTGGATGGTAATGCCCAGTACCATCCTTGGATAAATTGCTCAGGATTGTTAAAATTTGAGAAGGAGTGTTCAGACAGCATAAATATAACCTGACAGAGGCAGTTCTAACGAGAAAAAGGAGTTACAATAATAAGGTCAAGGCCACATCCGCCTTCCAGCCGCCGTGAGATTATCATAGCAGATTTCAGTCAAACAGACTAACTCATCTCCCTGTTGATAGCCAGGGTTTTTTTTTTGAAAAAACTGAACGTGGGGGTTAGCCTGTCTTCCCACCGGTATTTCCCCTAATCCCTCCCGGAGAATTTGAGGGTGTTGGAAGCGGACGATACCAGTTGCTTCTTGGTAAGAATTTCCATAGTATTCTTTAGCCAGACTTGCCATTAGATTGGTAATACTAGGAGGGGTTTCAACATTATAACGGGGATAGAAATCTTGCCAAAAAGTAGGGAGAAAGCGATAAGTACGAAACCCAGAACAGATTAACAGCCAGTATAGCTTATTGGCAGCATATTGTCGGTGCACAAAAGTGACAGCAGCAATCCAGCTACGCGGTAACGAGGTACTCGACCAAGCACTTGGATCAACGATGGTATCACCTGAGTATACCACACCGATCTGTTCTCCTAAATAAGTTTGCTGAGAGAACATAAGAGTCGAAAATCCCTTCAGGGCATTGCTAGTTTCATCTCTTAACAATAAAACCCAGTTTTTGCGCTCTAGATCAATTTGAAACCCATCCCAAGTTACACCTTTAAAGTAATTTTTAAATAGTAGATACATGGCGGTGCGATCGCTTAGTTCCAAATTTTGAACACCTAGCAAAAGACTTTTCATGATTGAACACCTCAACTTTACTGCTTGGAGTATAACCTACATCTTTCCAGTAAATCCAAGAGAGCCGTCAAAGTTCGGACTCCCAGCCAGAATTAGCGCCCTACAACTTCATCGAGGTTGCGGGGTAATCACACATTGAATGAACTGTAAGTAGGGAGGCACAATTATTTGTAGGATGGGTTAGCGGTAGCTTAACATGAGCTGGATCATTGTCGTGGGAACTTTTTGCTTTGTGGAAGGATAGCTTTCTGTTTCACAGGTAATTTTAGGCGATTCCGTTCGCCCTTGTTGTGGCGTGAAACAATTAGAAAGCATAACAACAAATGCCAGGGGGAAATAGCTCCAGAAAACATTCATCGCGGTTGTAGCAAGCGAGAAGTATATGCGGCGATTATATCATAATCGGTAAGGTGCGTTCCCCCTCGTTGCAGCAGGGAACGCACCCGACAAAATCGGCTACATCGGAGCGCTCGGATTCGGCAACAGTAGTGGTCGCTTCGGTTCCTTAGCCAACCGCACCAAAACCTCAAGTTTGTCAAGTTTATTGCGGAGCCATTTATATATAGATTTCTCTACACCTATTTTTTATACTAACTATTGATTAGGCGACTTACCATCTCTACCATTCCATATATGTTTAAATTTTTAATCTCTTCCTGAATTTGATCGATTGAACTTTGAGAATCATCACTACAGTAAGCCAATTGAACTTTCTTTCCCTGCGGATCGGTTAATAGGGTGATCAAGTCTCGATCGCTCGACACCTGATAATCTATATAGATGCCTTGTCTATCTTTGGCGGGAGTGAATTTACATGAATAATAGTTATCCTGTTTACGTTTGTCCGATGCTTGTCTAGCCAACAAGTTTTCGATTAACAAACAATCGGATTCTTTATGTTGCTCGTCGTGACTATAATTTTTTTTGCTTAAATCCGCTTTACTGTGAATCTTGGAAACATAAGGATAAAGCTCCGCTTTATCCTTATACTGGATAGGTAAAATAATAAATCCTTTCTCCTCTTCCTCTTTGATCGCCTTTCGAGGAATATCGGCATTATAGGGAGTTAATAGGATAGCTTGTAATTTATATTTGAGTTTACTGGTGACATGATCGGCAATTTCTTGTTTTAAAATATCTCTAAAAGTTGTAATTTGTTCGATACCTGTACTCGTGGAATTTTTATTAGTTCCCTTCATCTCGATAATTGTCAGCAGAAGTAAGCCATTCTGAATAAAAAGAGATAAATAATCAGGTCTTTTCTGCTTTTGATTTCTAACAAGAGGATCCTCCCGACGATCAGTTTTAAATAAAATACAAACGGAATCTTTTTCTGGCTTGGTAATCCGAAAGCTGACACCGCTTTCGGGTGGAGCGATCCGATTGGGTACGGTACAGAAAATAAGCAAATTTTCTAAAAAGTTAAATTTCTGCCAATCGAGTTTATTCTTCTTCTGAGGAACATTCTTCTTCGGTTTCTTGGTTTTGTTGTCCTGCTTCATAAATTGCAAAAAACTTTTGTTGAATATCAACTGATACATCGCTGAGAGTATCCCAACGAATACCGTATTCAGGGTCGTGTAAAGAAAGTAATTGATTATTTTTCATTTCATAGGCGCTAACCTGTTCCATTTTAAGAAAAGCTCGGCTATCTTGCAGATAAAGCAATTTAGCTTGTTCGGCTAAAAGTTCTGGATTTTGGTGATTACCATTAACGATATTGTTAAGATGAGCCATCAAATAGGGGCTATGAGTCGTCAATAAAATTCTAACTCCTAAATTTACTAAAATCGCTAAAGATTCTAACAATTTTACCTGAGATTCTGGATGTAAGTTCATTTCAGGCTCATCGATCACCAGAAAATCCCCCGATTTTGCTCGATAGCGTAAATAGAGTAAAAGCGGGGCTAATTGTTTAATAGACGAGGAAGCATTATAAAGATCGATTTCTAAACTTCTTTTTACCGAAACTTTAATTTCTTTGCCTCCGAATTTAGTCTTTTTAAAGATTGTTTTATTGTTATTTTGAATATACTTTTCAATTTGATCGGCTAATTTTTGAAAATCATTTTTATTTTTGGCAATGGGATCGGGCTTATTTTCTAGTTCTATGTCAGTTAAAAAATCTAAAAAATCCTCTACTGGTTGAGGATAGCGAATATCTCCCTGTTCTTTCAGTAACTCTAACTGCTTATCTCGATTAATAAGTCCTTGTATCAATGGCTCTCGATTAATACGTCCTCGTATCAATCGCTCTCTCTGATTCTCTTTAAGTAGCTTATATCTTCTATTGGCCAGCATTTTATAGGTATTTATAAAAGCGTTTCTTTCGGCGGGTAAAGGAAGTATGTCAGAAAATGAAAATGTTACAACACCAGCAACAAAATCAAGAAGAACCATGTTTTTATAATCATAAATTTCAGCTTCTTTTTCTGGATAAAATAAAATCTCATTATTGTTGTCGCTTCGCTCGATTTTCTTGATTCCAAATGAAGCTAATGACTGGCGATACTCAATTATATGCGCTAAAACTTTTTCTATAGCTGTTTTAATATCATCTTCGGAAATTTCGATACTGAATTTCGTTTTTTCAAAAATCTTGCCGCTAGAATCTTGGAAAAAAGATTGTAGTTTTATCCCGCTAAATTCAGATGCGGACTTTTGAACAATTTCGGATATAACATCATAAAAACGTCGGTCTATTTTTAAAGACCAATGATCGGCTTGATTTGTAAATTCTATTTTTTCTAAAATTTCACTAGAAAAAAAAAGGCCGTCACGATGATTAATCCATAACCCATAAATCGAGTAGGCGATATAAGTTTTATTAGAATTATTCGGGCCAATAATAACGGTTAGAGGCCGAAGATCCACTTCTGCCTCTTTAATACTACCTAAATTCCAGAGTTTGATTTTCATCGTAAAAACGAATACTCCGAATACAGACCTTTATTTTACCCGATTCGTACTCGCTTGCGCCGATTCTTTAGTTTTATCTTCAAACGCGACCTTGATCGAGAAACGAATAGCGATCGCTTTCTGAGAAAAAATTGATCGCCAACCGACAATCCAAAACGCTGTCATTACCTTTCTAAAGCAACAAGCTAGTGGTTAGCTGATCACTGAAAGCTCCTTAAATATCTAACCTTTGGTAGATGCTATTAAGGTGATTTAGGTGCTGCTGGGGATCAAAGCAACTTTCGATCTCGTCGGGGGATAAAATGCCAGTAACTCGCTCATCTTGGCTGATAAAAGTTTTAAAATTGCCGTTATCGGTGTTCCAAGCGCGATGGGCGTTTTCTTGGACGATTTTATAGGCAGATTCCCGGCTAATTCCCTTACTCACCAAAGTTAAAAGAACTCTTTGACTGAAAATCACGCCACCATAGACATTCATATTTCGCTTCATGTTTTCGGGATACACCAGCAGATTTTTGACTAAATCGGTGATTTCCTTGAGCATAAAGTGGGTCAAAATGCAAACATCCGGCAGCATTACCCGTTCTACGGAACTATGGGAAATATCTCTTTCGTGCCAGAGGGCGATATTTTCTAAAGCGGAAACGCTATGACTACGGATAATTCTCGCCATTCCCGTTAAGCGTTCTGAACGGATGGGATTACGTTTATGGGGCATAGCGGAGGAGCCTTTTTGTCCTTTGGAAAAGTATTCTTCCACTTCTAGGACATCGGTTCTTTGCAGGTTGCGAATCTCCACGGCAAAACGTTCGATCGAAGCCGCTAATAAGGCTAATTGTTGCACATAATCGGCGTGTCGATCGCGCGATATCACTTGAGTGGAAGCGGTATCTGGTTCTAATCCTAACTTCTGACAGGTTAACGCCTCAATTTTCGGGTCAATATTGGCATAGGTTCCCACTGCACCAGATATTTTACCGATGGCGATGTCTTGGCGCAAGCGAATTAAACGATCACGTCCCCGTAGCACTTCCGCTAACCATCCCGCTAGTTTAAAGCCAAAGGTGATCGGTTCGGCGTGAATGCCGTGGGAACGTCCTACCATGACTGTATAACGGTGTTCTTGGGCGCGATAGCGCAGGGCTTGGATAAAATCTTCTAATTGTTCTAAAATCAGGTTTAAACTGGCGACTAATTGTAAGGACAGGGCGGTATCTAATACATCAGAACTGGTTAAACCCAAATGAATATAACGCCCCGGTTCGCCCACATATTCGTTAACATTTGTTAAAAAGGCGATGACATCGTGGCGCACTTCTGCTTCTATTTCTAAAATGCGATCGGGATCAAAATTAGCTTTTGCCTTAATTTCTTCCACTGCATCCCCGGGAATATAGCCTAATTCCGCTTGCGCTTCACAGACGGCTATCTCTACCTCTAGCCATGTTTGATATTTATATCTATCCGTCCACAAATTCCCCATTGCAGGGAGAGTATAACGCTCGATCACTATTAATTCTTCCAAGACAACCGTTTAATTGTATCGGATCGGGGCAAGTCTGGGAATAGGCAAGGGGCAGCCGAGAGTTTTGTTTTTTTGTTTTCCCCACTCCCTTTTTACCGGTTAGTGATTTAGGTTCGATCCCCCCTGCCCCCCTTGATAAGGGGGGTGCCGATAGGCGGGGGGATCCCCCTTGATAAGGGGGGCATCTGATAATTTTTAACGCCTACCTACTTATCTTGTTTAATTTAGCTTGAATCGAATCCCTACCCCCTTGCTTCAACCCATGCTCGCATTTTACCCGGATTGTTCAATCCGTAGGGATCGACGAGTTTTTTAAATTCTAATTGTAGGGGATTAATCTGTCTGCTGCCGCCATCTTCCATGATATAAGTGTGAGGATTGGCAATGGCTGCCCCCTGTTGTTCATAGATAGCAATAATCTCATTTAATCGAGTTTCTGTGGTAAATTCTAGCAAGGGAAGACCGGCGGGAATAACTTTACCTTGAAATTTCAAAAATTCTAGGTGCATCATTATTTCCTCACCAAAATAATTATAGAGTTTCTCTACCGTGGCTAGATTAAAATAAAAAGCTTGTAGATAAGTTATTTTGGTGTTAAAACTACGCGCATGGAGAGTAGTATGATTCCAAGTAAACTCTAAGATACTGTTGCCTTTTTGGGTTTCTTCTGGCGTTTTATAGTAGGTAAGTTCACCATTATATTCTTGAATTAAAGACTCTAAGGCGACTCGATCACTGTCCGATACTATTAACAAAACTGCTGCTTTTCCTGTGGGTAAATAATCCTTAAGAGCGATAAAATAAGAGGGAATTGGCCAGGAGTGAACACTAACCATTTTCTTAACGATGCCATCACTATCACTGAGTGCTTGACCGAATTTAGCGGCGGTGATAAAATCGGCAAAATTAACGATAAATTCTGCCCAAGGATAACAGGGAGCGAGGGCTATTTCTAACTCGGTAATAATGCCATTGGTTCCGTAGGCATGATTGACTTTTTCTACCTCATCCCCCCGTAATTCGATAATTTTTGGTTCTGTTTCTAGGGTGACTAATTGCAATGCTTGCAGATTGCCCCTATCCTTCAATTGTCCATAATTAATTGAACCCATGCCCACACTACCACCCCCGATAAAACCGCCAATTGTCGCCGTCCGATAGGTAGAGGGAGCCATTCTTAATTCCCAACCAATTGCGCGAGCTTGTTTATCAAAAAATGCCATTTTTACCCCCGCTTCTACCCGGGCTGTCCCCGGTTCGATCGAGATAATTTTTGTTAGTTTGGTTGTATCTAAAATTACTCCTCCCCCCAAGGGAACACATTGACCATAATTACCTGTACCCGCACCTCTAACTGTTAAAGGAATTTGGTATTTAACGCAGGTTTTAGCGATGTCAATAACTTCTTGGCTATTGTGGGGACGAATGACTAAATCAGCCCGTTTATCTTGCAGTTGTGCCTCTAAAATGGGACTAAAATGATAGTAATCTAAGGAAAGTTTCGCCACTTGCCCCGGATCGGTGATAATTTCCAAATGGGAAAGTTCTTCAATGAGATTTTGACAGTTAGATTTCATGGTTAGGTAGGGTTTGCTGAAAAGGTATATTGGTGGGGTTAGGAGACGGGAGACAGGAGTCAGTATTCAGGATTCAGGATTCAGGATTCAGGAGTCAGGAGACAGGAGACAGGATTCAGGAGTCAGGAGATTATTTTTATTTATTCTCCCCATACCCCAATTCATAATTCATAATTCAAAAAGGAAAAATTAAAAACCGATCGCCTAGGCGGTCGGTTTTACTAAGAAGTATAAACTTTTATTAACTTTGTTTGCTGAGAAACTGTTGAGCTTGTCTAATAGCGGCAGCACCGATATTGAAGACAGCCCAGCCAGCAGCGATAAGCAAAGGGGTTAAAACGATTAACACTCTCCAGTCCATAGATTTCCTTCTCCTCGGTCAGTGCTTAAAAGATTGTTACTTGATTCTCATTTTATATTTATACCCTAAACCGCCCCTTTTGGGAATCCGGTATCAGTACCTTTTCCCCCATGAACGAGGGCAAGTTTAGCATAGCGCTCGGCGTGTTCGATCAACTCTTGAGCCTCCTGTGGTGACACTTCCCGGACGCGTTTAGCGGGAATACCCACCACTAAAGATCGCGGTGGTATATCTTTTGTCACAATACTACCCGCCCCGACAATACTACCCGCCCCGACGCGCACACCATCGAGAATCACTGCCCCAATGCCGATTAAACAACCGCGTTCTATATGGGCTGCGTGAATTACCGCCCGATGCCCGATGGTAACGTAATCCTCAAGGATAGTAATTTTGCCTGGATCTCCGTGTAGGATTGCCCCATCTTGGATATTAGTGTAAGCCCCAATTTCGATGCGTTCCACATCGGCGCGTAATACTGCCCCATACCAAACACTCACCCCCACAGCTAGGGAAATATCGCCCATTACCGTGGCATTAGGGGCGATAAAAGCCGCTTGACTGACATCGACAATCGGCCAGAAATTAGAAGTTGATCTTAAGTTATCTAAAGACATGGGAGGATCTGCACTAAAGTCGAAAGAGAATACCCGTCCAATTTGGTTGGGTATAATATATATAGGATTTTTGGTACAAAGATAGCAATTCTTAGTTTAGGTTCTTCCATGATCAATGCAAGTTTACAATACCCTGTTTTTGGCCCCGATATCCATTGTCCTCACTGTCGGCAGCTAATCCCCGCCCTCACTTTGACGGATACCTATTTGTGTCCGCGCCATGGGGCTTTTGAAGCCGATCCCAAAACGGGTGAGTTGGTTCACTTGCAGTCAGGACGGCATTGGCGACTCTGGAATGGTGAGTGGTATCGTCAACACACTCACCCGGATGGTATTCGTTTTGAGATTCACGAAGCACTCGATCGCCTCTATACCCAAGGATTTAAAGCGACTAAAGTGATTATTGCCAACCGTTATCGCGATCTAGTTAGTTCCTACCTAGAACGTAACACTACTTGGCGCGGTAATGAACCGGGTGAAGCCGCTATTCCCCGTCTCTACGGTTTACCGGTAGAATTTAGTCCCGATGCCCCCGATGAACCCTGTTGGGATGTAATTAACTTTGATCTGGAAAAAGAACCGGGGGTTCCCAAACGTTACCCCTATTTTCGTCTTTTTGACTGATTACTGATTACTGAAAATGCACCATGCTTCTATTCGGACGGCTAATATCCATCAGGCGATCGCTTTTTATCAACTTCTCGGTTTTACCCTCGAGGAAAGATTCACCACGGGTTATACTTTGGCCTGTTGGCTAACCGGGTTAAACGGACGCATCGAATTAATCCAAATTCCCCAACCGAAACCCGCACCCGATGCCTTTGGTGATCAGCATTATGTCGGTTATTATCACTTGTCTTTTGACCTAACAGAAAATGTCAGCAATTTACCAGAATGGTTAGAAAAATTAACAAATAACTTTCAGCAAGCTCATCAAGAGGATGCCGATCTATATCCACCTTTAAACATTCTTTTGCCACCTCAACAACAGATGATCGGCGCTCATGTCTATGAAGTCACTTTTATTGCCGATACAGACGGTTTACCCTTGGAATTTATCCGTCGTTTAACCTAAAAAGATTGTCCCACTTCTAAGACTTTTGTTTGGCCGTTGCGAGACAAAATAACCTGTTGATTACCAACTTCCACTAAAGTCCAACCGTTGATAAATTCACCCGGAGAAATACGAGTAGTTATGCCCTTATTATCAAATAAAGCTGAAGATTGATCGCCTAAATCCATCACCCCCACCAGGGTATTTTTCACCTGATTATTGGTAGGAATAAGCACTGCCACCGGCGGTTTCACCTCGGGGGCAGCCGGTAGTGGTGGCGCAGAAATATCGGGATTTGGGGGTGGAACCGGGACAATTTTGGCAGTGGTTTTAGGGGGTTGGGGATAAACGGGAACGTAAATTCTTTCTATTACCCTAGGAGTATTATTAACCGGTAAATTAGCGGGTGGTGGTGGTGGAACCGTGGCTACCGGAGAAGGGTTATTTTTAGGAGAAGGATAAGGATCGGGGGATGAAGTTGCACCTTGGCGATCGATAATAGTCAGAGATGATTGCAGATAGGCGATAAATTTTTTATCTTCCAGGGAAATCGTGCCATTTTGAGAGACAGGAGCATTTTTTTGACTGATGAGCCATGCCACCACCCAACCTAGATAGACGCAAGCAATGACAAAAATAACCTTATCTAGGGGCATTCTGGGATTTTCTTCATGGCCCGCCGCCATATTTTCTGCACTCCTCGATCGCTGCTGTCGTTTCGATTCTAACAGGATAGCGCATCGCCAAAAACAATTTTTTAATTGCTCAAAATGCCCCTAGGGGGGATACAATAGAAAAAGAATGATGTATCTTAATATAAGTAAAGTTTTGTAACAATTCTGAAATCCTTTGCTCAACTCTACCCTAGTCCCCAGCAATCCCGATCGCCTGAAACCCCTAGTCCCCAACTGGGAAAAATCTCAATCCGTCTTTTGGACAGCAGCATTTCTGGTATCAGTCCCCGTGTTCATGCAAGCGCCCCTAGTGCGCTACTATCCCGAAATTAGCCTAGGTTTAACCGTTTTCTGGGTGGGGTTAGGGATTTGGCTGCTCAAACAAGCAAAAATCAGTCTTTGGGGGGATTTACTTTTGGGCTTTAGTTGGAGTTGGTTAGCCGGTTCTCTGTACTGGGGTTGGTGGCGTTGGGAACCCTTGATCCATATTCCCATGGAAGCGATCGGGCTGCCCTTTGTTCTCTGGGGATTATACAAAGGTCGCGGCAAAGTGGGCAATCTTTTCTATCTCGGTTCTTTGTTAGGAACCGCCATCACCGACTTATATTTCTATCTAACGGGACTAATTCCCTACTGGCGACAATTAATGACCGTGGAACTAGACCCCAACCTAGTGTCGCCCATATTTCATAACGCCTTGGCCCAAATTCAGACCCCCTGGGGCGTCAGTTGGGCGATCGTGCTGCTCAACCTGCTCTTAGCGATCGGTATCTATCCTTTGCAAAAACGGGTATGCCATTGGTGGGCATTTAGCGGAGCCGTATTGAGTACAATTTTGGTCGATGGTTTATTTTGGATTACCGCTTCTCTGGCTTAATGGTTTTTCTCTCAGTACAGGACAAAAAGCTGGAAAAGTAGGCGAGAGTAGGGTTTTATGAGAAATAGAACCAATCTCTAAAACCCTATGAACCAGTATAGCGCCTTAAAGCAAGCCCTTAAACCCCATCTGGCATGGCATGGAGCCAGGCTCTCGTTTCTAGCACTGTTCCTACTAGCCTTAATTAAAGTCAAAACCGTCAATCTGAGCGAGTTAGCAGTAGGATTTGGAGGTAAAGCCCTCAAAGAATCCAACTACAAGAGATTACAACGCTTTTTCCGCAACTTCGAGCTTGATTATTCTGAAATTGCGAAAATTGTCCTGGGTTGGTTGAAGCTCCCCCAGCCTTGGGTGTTGAGTCTTGACCGGACTACCTGGGAGTTGGGCGAGCATTGCGGCCAACATCCTGACTGTAGGCATAGTCCACGAAGGAGTCGCCATTCCCATCTTGTGGTGGCTGCTCAAGAAAAAGGGAAACTCCAACAGTGATGAGCGTATGCGGTTCATTGAGGCGATATTCAAAATTTTTCCCACCGCGAGAATTCGTTGTCTGTGTGCTGACCGAGAGTTTATTGGTCAAGCTTGGCTGCGCTATCTTCTGCTCGAACCGTCTCTGTCTTTCCGGTTAAGGATTCGGGCTACCGACAAGATTGAGCGAAATAGACCTCTTGCAGAAATCAAAAATCTGACCTTAGGTGAGGAGTAAGGAGCCAGTAGTCAGGAGCCAGGAGAATTAAGAATGAGCATTAATCAATTGAATGCTCTTCTTGCAGATTTTAGGCAATTTCATGCTTATTTTTGTCATTTTTGAACTCTCAAAAATTAATTAACCCCAGTTCGGGTTAAGCAGCGGGGGGTAAAGCCCATTCCATCTTCAAGGAGGGTTTTTTCGGCTGGTGACAGTAAGCAATCAAACCACAGAGAAGATTAACGCAAAAATTAACAGGGCTGCGGTGGCGGGAATGTTCAACCCCAGAGATGTTCTTGAGTTGGTCAATAATAGTCTCGACAATAGAACGCTTACGAGATAAAAGCTTGTCATAAAGGCGGATTAAGCGATTTTTCATGTTCCGCTTGGGTTTAGCAAAAAACTCAATACCAAAATCTTTGAGCAGTTCCTCCCCCAGGGATTGAGAGACATAACCTCGGTCAGCAAAAACTTTGCCAAACAAGGATTGTAGCAATTTGTTCACTGGTTTGCGGTCGTCCACATTGCCGGGGGTAAGGTGAACATTGAGCAATTCTCCTTCCTCGTTCACCACTAAATGCAGTTTAAAGCCAAAAAACCAGTCCACAGAGGTTTTTCCCCGTGCGGCTAAATTGTCAAACACCCGATGACTACTGATGCGGCGATTATGGCAGACCTGAATTTTGGTGGCATCGACAAAGCTAATCCCCGTGCAACGACCAAAACAATGCTTCAAGTAAACGCATAAGGGGATGAGGGTCGAGGGTATCCATTCGATAAAACGTTGATAGCTAGGCAGTTGAGGGAACTCTTGTCGCCAGTAGACACAAACATGATCGAGGTAGAAATGTTTAAAATTACGATAGTGGTTTTGATGGAAAGCGATCAGGATGGTCATAATTTCGCTTAAAGTCAAGATTTTGCCACGTTTACGAGCTTTATTATCGGCTGAAAGCCTTGTCTGTTCTAATTTAGGTTCAAATACACGACAGAAGTCGTCGACATGACAGAAAAGAGCTTCTAGACTAGACATAGATGGGTTGGGGGTGCTGAGTTTATATATTTTTCAGCTTACTAGCCCCCGCCTTTTCTTTCCACCCTTATCCCGAACTGACGTTATTTATGCAAGAACTCTAATGGAAAAGCCTTGCCAGCCAAAGTCGTCTTCGCCCATCTGGCTATCGGAGAATCTCAGCAATTGCAAGGCGATTGTCGGGTTTGGGGCAATCGGGTCTCCCTCGAAGCCTTGCATTTGGAGGATGGAGACCTCTTAATAGTCATTGCTCCCCCACATACAGTCGGACTGGTAAGCGATTACGCTCTGCGCTGGGGCATTGAAACCCTTTTTGGCATTTTCAAGACTCGTGGTTTTTGTTTGGAATCGACTCATTTTACTGACCCCGAACACCTGCGTCAACTTTTTGCTCTGTTGACTTTAGCTTTGGTCTGGTCTCTCAAGACTGGCTTGTGGCTTCATCAACTTCATCCGATTCGGCTCAAAAAACATGGTCGTCGTAGCCAAAGTCTTTTTCGCTTAGGTTTTGACCATCTTCGTCATCTGATTCTTAACCCTTCTTTGCCCAATCATCGGGATTTTCTTCATTCCCTACAATTTTTGTCCTGTACTTAGGCCCTAGATAAGTATTTTGACTCACGCCCCTTCCTCTTTTGAGACGTTGCGACACTTAGGGTGCGGAATGTGGGGTAGAACATTTAGATTAGTCGTTGAGGAATGTGGACTGTAAGTTTTTGATCCCCTGACTCGAACCGGCGACAGACAACGAGACCACAGTTACTTGTAATAGATACTGTCTCCTCCACCTTCAGTCCCGCTTGGCTGACGAGTCCTTTGATCTGAGCCTCTGAGCGGGCTTTTGTGCCAGTTTCTGAGATTACCGCCTGCAAAAGAGCATCCATGCGGTGGCGAGGCGAATGATCATCAGGCTCAACAAAAGGCTCAAGTACCATCAGGATCGTGTCTGGACACATACTTGTGCGTATGTTCGCCAAAAGCTGAACGCAGCGAGCGTCAGACCAATTGTGGAGTACGTTCTTCACGATATAAATATTCCCTTTTGGCAGCGGCGCAAAAAAATCGCCTGGAAGGAAATTTAGGCGTTGGGAATTTGTCGCCTCGATCGCCTCAAGGGCATGACGACAGACAGACTCTCGATCTAGGCAGATCCCCTGCAAATGTGGATGTGCCGCAAGGATTGCCTGAAGCACCGTACCGTTGCCACCCCCAACATCTACGACTGTATGTGCACTCTTGAACTCGGCACGCTCGGCAAGCAAACGCCCTACAGGTCGGGCCAGATCTGCCATTGCCAAGTCGTAAACTCGGGCAGCTTCAGGCTCACGCTCCAGATAATCGTACAGAGAGCCACCAAAGGTGGCTTGGCAAGCTGACTGACCAGTCTTGACAGTATGGAGAAGCGCCCCCCAAATGTCATAGTAGCTTTCGCCCGCCAGCATACAGAAATGCCTGAGTGAAAATTCACTGTTTGAGCAAAGCAGCGCTGAAACACTTGTATTTGCGTATCGATTCAGCCCGATATTTTCAAAGATGCCACAGGCGGCCAGCAGCCGCATCAGCCGGTCCATGATGTCAGGATCAGCCTGAGTCTCCACAGCCAACTCAAAGGCTGTGAGCGGCTTGGTAGCTATCAGATCAGCAATCTCAAGACGTGCCGCTACGGCAATCGCTTTAGCCAGCCAAGCACCGCCCATGAGACGAACTAACACTGCGTCAGCGTTGGTGTTCATTGTCATCTCGCCGCCTCCAAAGCAGTCGCCAGCCGCGAGGCCAGAACTTGGACATTAGGTGGACGCATCATCGTTACATGATTGCCCGGAACTGGAACAATGCGGAGTTTCCGCTTGCACCAGTGCTGCCAGCCAAGGTCATCTGAGTCATTTGGACTAGCTAGTGATGCTAACTTATCTTCTGCCCGCAAAAGTATCACTTCCCCCGAATACATGCGGCAGCGATAGGATTGAGTGGCTCGGTTGTGGAGCAGCATGAGTTCAAGATAGTTCTGAAAATCCTTTATCTTTGTCCCCTCCGCAGCCAGTCCGTGACGCTTGAAAGCCTCAAGAAACATCTCCGCCCGCCTGATGGGCGTTTCCTGTTCTAGTCCTTGCTGATTGATCCCGATATCGGTCCCGACAAGCTGAGAGACCTTAGCCGCGAAGCTCGCCAGTCCCGTGAGTTCGTCAATCACAGTTGGCGATTGAGATTCTGTAGGAGCAGGCTGGTCTAGGAGAATAACTGGTGGTAACAGTCCAAGTTCTCTCTCAAAGAGTATGGCAATTTCAAAGGCAATAAGTGCCCCCATCGACCAGCCAGCGATAGCCTGCAAAGAATGGTCAGCAATCGCCTCGAAGTAACGTCTTGCGATCGCTTTCAGGCTTGAGTCCCCATCGCTAAGACGTGCTCTTAGTCCAAGAATGGAATAATGGTCTGGCAATGAATATGCCAGGGAATAATAACAGAGAACCTCGCCCCCCGCTGGATGGATAAGGGCAAGCTCTGATTGTCCAACACTTTGCCGAATCGTCACTAATGGACCATCGTCATTGTTAGATTCGCTCTTGAGCAGAGCGGCCAGTCCGGCGATCGTGCCGTACTCAAAGAGAGTTGCTAAGGGCAACTCTTGGCCAAATCGTTCGCGAACCAGGCTCATCAGCTTAATCGCCAGCAAAGAGTGGCCCCCCAACTCGAAAAAATCATCATGGATACCAAAAGAACGTTGTGGAAAAAGATCGTGCCAAATCAACATAAGTGCCAGCTCCACCTCGTCACGCGGCACGGAGGTGATCGCACTTGGCTCCCCCAATGGCAGACTTGGCAATTTCCCATAATCAATTTTCCCGCTGGCGGTGCGAGGAAGCTCCTCGAGCAGCACAAGACGTGACGGCACCATAACGCTTGGCAGTCTTCCTTTGAGGAAGCGAAGTAGCACCGCTTCGTCCACTGCACCTGCCGCCACAACAAAAGCTTCGAGTCGCCCTTCCGGGTCAAGTCTTACAGCTGCCTGAGTGACCAAAGCATGGCCAGCAAGCGTAGTCTCAATCTCGTCAAGCTCGACGCGGTAGCCCCGAAGCTTAACTTGACGGTCCTTCCTGCCGCAGAAAACAATCGAACCGTCGCCTGTAAGACGGCCTTGATCGCCGCTACGGTAGCAGCTCACACCACTGACTGGGTCATTGACAAAATAGGCAGCGGTCAGTTCTGGTTGTCCCCAATATCCCCTGGCCACCGTCGCACCGGCAATCCTGATCTCACCTATCGCACCCTGGGGTAGCTCGTGACCTGCCGCATCACAGATGGTAATCTGCGTTCCTCTGAGGGGCCGGCCCAGCGGCAGAGTGCCTCCTGTCCAGGGATTAGGCACCTCGTAAGTCAGCACACCGACAGTTGTCTCCGTTGGTCCATAATGATTCATGATGCGTAGATCTGGTCGTAACTTACGGATGTGCTCAATCAGGGAGGGGTTGCAAGTTTCGCCTCCCAGGACAAGCAGTTTTGCAGGCAGAATATCGGCGGAGTCCAGTAGAGCCAGAAGATGGGTGGGAGTAATCTTGAGACAATCGACTGGTTGCTCGGCCAAGTATCGCGCCAGCAGCCTGCTACCCTGAGTTTTATCTTCAGGGACGACCACCACACAACCGCCCTTCATCAGAGGGGGAAAGATCATGGTGTTGCAGAAATCCGTAGCAAGGGGAGATACCGTGGCAAAACGATGGCCAGGCTCTAGCCCCATCCGTTCCCAAACTCCATCGGCATAAGCCACAAGCTGGCGATGCTCGACACACACTCCCTTGGGCTTCCCTGTCGATCCAGATGTATAGATCACATAGGCTGGTGTCTCAGCACAGACGATTACCTCAAGAGGATGATCTGAGTATTCACTCGCTTCATCTATTCTCTTGCAGGTAATTGGTATGGTTTGGGCCAGCTTGGCGATCGATTCCCTCAATTGCTCGTCGCACAGAAGTAGGATCGATCCTGCGTCTTGGAGAATCTCTCGCCAGCGTTCGGGGGGGTCGGCGGGATTGAGCGGTAAGTAGCAGCCGCCTGCTTTGAGTACACCCAATAAAGCACTGACAGAGGATGGTCCGTCTCGCCCCAGCAAAAGTCCAATCGGAGAAGAGAGAGCTTCGGGGTGGGCAGCGATCAGGCGTGCGATCCGGTTCGCCAGCCGCTCCAGTTCACTGTAAGTAAGACTACCTCCCCGGCCAACTACAGCGGCTTGCTCCGGTGTCAAGCGGACTTGCTGTGCAAACCGTTCAATCAGGCTCTCGGTGACGGTTAGGGGAGAAGGCGACTCGGGAATTAGTGTCCCAGAAAAAGCCACATCGGCGATTAGTGAGTCGGTCGAGTCAACAACAGAGAGCAGGACATCCTCGAAGTGATCAAGAAACCGCTTGATCGTTATCCGTTCAAAGAGGTTACTGGCATAGTGCAATGTCAGCACTATAGAGTCATTGATCTCTTCAACCCAGAAATTCAAGTCGAGTTTGGTGGTTTGATAATCGACTTTGACCACCTCAGTCCTTATCTCCCCAGCTTGATATTGGGACGGAACATTTTGGATGACGAGCATGACCTGGAACAGAGGATGCACACCGAGATCACGACTTACTTCCAAAGAATTGAGAAGTTTGTTGAAGGGCAATTGCTGCCTTGCCAGTGCCTCATTACAGATTTGGCTCTGGCGACGCAGCAGTTGGCGCCAGGTGTCGCCCTCTTCTAGCTCACATGAGATAACCAGTGTATTCAGTAGGGGTCCCATTAGCTTCTGGAACTCACGCTCGTTGCGGTTTGCCGTGATTGTACCGATGGGAATCTTTTTAGCGCCAGTGTAACAACTGAGCAGCACCGCGAGGGCGCTCATCATGATGGGAAACAAACCCAGCCGCTCCTGGCGAGCGAATAACCGCAGCCGTTCCGCCAGTCCCGTCGAAAGTGGACGCGTCTCCATCGCTCCCTGGTGACTGATCGCCCGAGTCCTTGGCTGGTCTAGCGGTAGCGATAGAGGCGATGCCTGGGGATTGAGATTCTCGCGCCAGAATCGCAGTTGCTCGGCGCACGCCTCACTCGCCAGCCAATTACGCTCCCACTCCACATAATCGATATATTGAATCTCGAGGGGAGGAAGCTGTTGGCCTGCGTACAGAGCCGATAGTTCCCTAGCAAAGATCGCGTTCGACCAGCCATCTGAAATCAAATGATGGGAAGTGATCAGCAAAAAATAGTCAAGTTCCCCTAATTGGAGCACCTTGAGCCGCAGCAGCGGACCCTGCGTTAGGTCAAATTTGGCACGCCCCTCCTCGACCGCAATCCCCAGCGCTTCCTCCTGCCGTTCTTGCTCGCCGAGGTAACGCAGATCTTGCCACTCCACGGTGAGAGGTAGGGTTTGATGGATTGCCTGCACGGGCTTTCCCCCGTCGAGATGGAAAGTCGTTCGCAGGATTTCGTGGCGCTCCCCCATCGATTCCAGGGCTTTTTGTAACCGCCCCTGATCCAGTGGCTCCCTTGGGTACATTTTAATCGCCGCCGGATTATTGAAGGCTGGACTCTCTGGCGATAACTGACTGAGGAACCACAGGCGCTCTTGGGCTGAGGAGAGCGCATAGCACTGGTTGGGACTGCGCGGCATCCGCGGTAGGGAGGGGGTCTTCTTGTCCAGAGAGCCGACTAGAGTTTTAATCCGATCAGGCGAAAGGGCAGCAAGCCGACGGGCGAGGGAGTCAGTCATGCTCTTGCCTCCAAATCGATCACGATCTTGCCAATGTGACGATATTGTGACATCAGACGCAAGGCAGCCCCTATCTTTTCTGGCGGGAAGGTGGTGATGGGAGTTGGTCGCCAAATTCCAGTAGCGAAGCCATCTGCGAGTGCTTTGAATATTTGTTTCAACATCGACGGGTTAAACAAGAAAAGGGAGAGATTGATGGTGGTGAAGCTCAACCCGAGACGAAAGGCACTCATCGGCAGCGTCTCGCCCAATGCCTGGTCTTTCATGGCAATCTGCAGGAACCGCCCAAATGGACGCATCAGCCCTAACCCACGCGCTACTGCCTCGCCCGATAGGGTGTTGAGAATGATATCCACCCCGCCACTGATCTGGTCGGCAAAGGCAAGAGAGCGAGAATCAAAGACTTGGAGGATGCCTCTCTGGCGAAGGTAATCCCGCTTTGCTTCTGAACCGGCGGTCGCCATGATCTCAGCCCCACGCGCCTGTGCAATCTCGATCGCCGCTAGTCCGACTCCACCCGTGGCTGTATGGATCAGAACCCGTTCGCCTCCCTGCACACGAGCGACAGACTCCAGTCCGTAAAAAGCGGTGAGGAACGCCGTCGGAATGCTGGCGGCTTCGATAAAGTTTAGGTTGGACGGGATGGGTACCGCCTGGAACGCCCAGACATTAGGAACAGCACAGAAGTGGCTGCCTTCAAGGAGTCTCCCATCGGTGGCTGTGTCTCCAGCTGAAAGCACCATTACCCGATCGCCTGGCGAGAACTCTTCTACTCCAGAACCACAGGCGACCACTTCTCCGGCGTAGTCGGAACCCATTACTGAAGCTACTCCTGGGGTGGGCGGATAGAGTGCCATGGCGATCATTAGGTCCCGGAAGTTGATGCTGATGGCGCGGGCGCGAACCTGGATTTGTCCTGGCCCGGGAGGTTGCAGGGCCATCTCTTCAAATCCCAGATCGTCTAGGTTGGCGGACTGTTTTAGACCAATTTTGGCATTGGGCCAGTCGGAGGGATGGCTGACGGTTCCTCGCGTTGTGACCGTGGGCCGATCCCGTTGGAGATCGCTTAGCAGCTTGGCACGATCTTTGAGCGGGAGTTTGGCGATGCGACCAGCAATGTCTGTCATTATCAGTCCTCCAATTGAGAGATAAGGGTTTCCAGAATTTCTGGATCGGTCATGGCGATTAGTTGGTTGATTACTACTTCGGCGAGGCCTCGGATGGTGGGTTCCTTGAAGAAGGAATCGACCGCCAGATCGATTTGGAATGTCTCACTGGTGATCGCAATCATCTGAATTGCTAACAGGGAATTTCCCCCTAATTCAACGAATTGGTCATTGACCCCAATCTGCTGAATTCCCAGAATCCCTTGCCAAATTTCTGCGATCGCTGTTTCAATTTCATTGGCCGGGGCCTCATAGGGTGTGAGCAAATCATCGCGGGAGAAAACTTGCACCACTGCGCTCGAAGTTGCCGACATCTGCTCACGAATGACCTCTGCCCTAGCCCGAGGCGAGGCATCTGCGATCTGCCAAGCCAAATCCTTCGTGGTGATCAGCAAGTGTGCCATCGGGGCAGTGCCTCCGTGCCTTCCCGCTTGCTCTAGCAGTCGGTTGAGCAGATCGAGTGCTTCCGTCGGTGTAATATCTTCATTCTTTACTTCTGCATTCTTGCTAGGAACAGATGAGGCAGCGGACTTCAGAGAAGGTGCAGAAATATCAACCTTCTTTAAAATAAATCCTTCTACTTCTACACAAATCTCACCCGAAGTCTCAAGCACTGTCACATCAAAGGAGATGGTATCAGCCCCTAGTGTATAAGGACTGGTCAGCCGTATCTGGCTCCACACCACTGGGGGAATCGGCCGCCAAAGCTTCATCTGTTTGTAGCAGTAGGGCAAATAGAACCCTTTCATTTCTCCAGAAAACGCCATTCTGAAGCCTCCACAAGCTAAAGCCACATCCATCAGGGCTGGATGACACAAGAAAGTCGCAAAATCCACCGCATATTTCGGGTCAAGCTGAAGCTTAGCCAGCCAGTGGCCATCAACTTCAGCCAGTTCCGAGAGAGTGCGCCAACGCTCGCTATAAGTTAAAAGTGGAGTGCCGTCTTCGGCCGTGCAATCAAGAGAATTATAAGGATTGGTTTCTCTCGGAGGGAATTTGGCCAGCAGCATTGCCAGATTTTGCTGACGGGGTTCTATGCCAGTGATCACCAGATCCCCCATAAAATGGTCTTGCCAAGCTGTAGGAGAATCAGCAGGACGACTCCTGAAGCTGAATTTGTAGCGTCCCTCTTGTCCCTTGACAAACAACATTAACCGACGTTGCTCCCCTTTGGTGAACATCATCGGCGCAATAAAATAAGCGTTCTTAATTTGCACTGGTTCACCTGAATGCCGATAAGCGGCAAAGCGCCAGAGAAATTCAGGAAATGATGCCCCAACAAGCGTTGGCGTATCAGACACCAAATGTTCGGTGATGATCCAGTCGGACTCTGGATCGATCAGTACCTCATAGATCTCTTCGTGGCCCTCAGATGAGAGCAGTCGCAGCCAGTCACCAGCTTCAACTCGCTGAACTCGCTTGCCAGATTGGCGTTTCGCCTTCGCATCTTCCCAGCGAGAAGCCATGCCAATCTCTGCCCAAGCCGCCCAGCCGAGGGAGCGGAATACTCCAGGGCGCTTTTGGTTCCATGACTGAGCCACCGCATCGATATAGGAATTAGCGGCGCAGTAATCGACCCGTCCTGCTTCTCCCAGTACCGCCGTTACCGAAGAAAAAAGCCAAATGAAGTCGAGGTCCCGATCGCCAAAAAGCCGCTCTATCACCCGAGTCCCCTGAACTTTAGGTTCGAGAACTTCCGTTGCCATCTCTGGGGTCTTAAGGGCGATAATTCCCCCGCCAGCATTACCAGCAGAATGAATAACCCCGTCGATTCTGCCAAACCGTTCATACACCTGGTTGACAACCTCCTTCATCCTGTGGAGATCAGTCACATCAGCTTGGGCAATCACTACCTCGGCTCCTGCTGCTTCGAGCGCCAGAAGTTGCTCAAGGCGATCGCGCAACTGAGGATTGCCATCACCACTCTCGAGCAATCTCTCCCAATTTTCCCGCGGGGGGACTGTGCTTCGGCTCACTAACACAAGATTTACCGGCACTGTCTCGGCGAAAATTCTTGAGAAGAACAGGCCTAAAGCTCCCAATCCCCCAGTAATCAGGTAAGTTCCGCCAGCTTTCAGCGTCTTCGCCAATCCCTCACCTGGCGGTAATCGCAGGGGATTCCAGCTTTCAATAAATCGTCGTCCTCCTCGATAAACCACGACTGTATCGTCAACATCGAGTTCTGCCTCATTAATCAATTGAAAAGCCAGATCGGGATGAGAACTTACATCAAGCATCCGCCCTTGGATTGTCGGAAACTCTTTGGCAACAACCCTACAAGGTCCTGCCGCCAGCGCCCGCAAAGGTGCCCAGATCGGCTCTCCGGCGACGCTATGAACCCCACGGGTAACAACCAGTAAACGCACCATTCCAGGCAGTCCCTGAGCGATCAGCGCCTGTTCCAGATACATCGGGCTATCAAAAGCAAGTATTCGAGCCGCTTCCGGGTCATCGACCCAGCCATGATCATCGGCCCCACAACTATTCCAGAGATGTAAGATGCGGGTTGGTCGTTGATTATTCTCTTTCAGCGCCGTCAGCAATTGATCGTAATCTTCCCGCACCGCTGGGCGGATCACGAATCCACCCTTGCTCGTAGCAAAAGCTGAACCTTGCTCCACGCGAACAATCTCTTCACCGCGCCCCTCTAGTACAGTCACAATCTCCTGGGACAAAGCATCGTTGTCATCAAACAAGAGCCAGCATCCCGTCTGGGGTATAGCTTCAGCAGCCGGAGGACAAAGAAATTCTGGCGACGCAGTGCGAGTCCAACCCAACTCATAAAACCAGTCACCCAGATCCGGCTTGCGCTCCCCAGGATCAGCCCCCAAGTCCACTGCTTTTTCTGTCGTGAAATCGAGGGCAAAACTCTGGTGCTCGAAAGGATAGCCGGGTAAAGACACCCGTCCTGGAAAACCATCGGCATAAAAAGCCTTCCAGTTGATCGGCCGGCCAGTCGCCCAAAGGGACCCAACCGCTCGCGTCAGGGCAGCTAAATCGTCCTCTACATCCTGCATTCCCTGCTGGGAACAGATCACCCGGTCATGCTCTTGGCGATCAAGTAAAGACTTCACCGAAGAAGCTAGGGAGTAGCCAGGGCCACACTCAAGGAAAATGTAAGACTCCTCACTTGCCAACAAAGTGTCGAGCGCATCGACAAAGCGAACTGGCTCCCGCATATGTCGCACCCAGTAGTGAGGATCACAAGCCTCCTCATCAGTGAGCCAATCCCCAGTCAGGGTCGAAACGATCGGAATTGTCGGTGCTGACAGACTGATCCCAACAAATCGCCTAGCTAAAGCTCCCATCGCTGGTTCCGTCATCGCTGAATGAAAAGCGTGGGAAGTATTGAGATGGCGCGAAAATACCTTCTCTTGTGTCAATTGGATTTCAAAAAATTTGATCGCTTCATTCGGACCGGAGACCACAGTCATCTTTCGACTATTGACAGCAGCCACTTCCACATCTGGCGGCAGTCGCCCTGATAGTTCCGCTTCCGGTAGCAAAACCGCCAGCATCGATCCACCTGGCAAATCCTGGATCAGTCGAGCGCGGGCCGATACCAGTATCAGAGCATCCTCAAAACCAAAAACACCAGCAATGCAGGCAGCCACATACTCGCCAACACTGTGTCCAATCATTACATCAGCCTCGATACCCCAGTCCCGCCATAGCATCGCCTGAGCATAGTTCACCAGAAAAAGAGCCGGTTGAGTGATGTAAGTTTGATCGAGCAATACCTTCGCCGTTTCCCTCTCACCCGAAGACGGGAACAGTAATTCTCGTAGGTCAACTCCGAGAATTGGCTTGAGAATCTCACTCCCGTGGTCAATCACCTCTCGGAAAGCCGAAAATAGTCGGTACTGATTCGCCCCCATCCCGACGAATTGATTGCCCTGTCCGGGAAAAAGAAAAGCGATCGGCTCACCTTCCCTCTGGCAGACGGACCGGATTACAGCGCCATCTGGAGAATTGAGACGCTCAATCAACTCCTGTCGGTTAGCAAAGGGAATCGCGCAGCGATGTTTAAACCGTCGTCGTCCCATCTGAAGGGTGCAGGCCATCGCCGCTAAGTCGAGATCGGGGTGCTTGGTAAGGTGATGGGAGAGTTGCGCTATCTGATATCTCAGTCCCTCTTCGGTCCGGGCTGAGAGGACGGCGAGATTCTGTTCTGGCGCTTGCTTGGGAATCTCAGGGGTAGGAGGTTCCTGAATCACGACACAAGCATTGGTGCCGCCAACTCCAAAAGAACTGACCAGACCTCGCACCGGTGTTCCTTCCCGTACCAGCTTGCCGAGTTTGGTATTGACGAACAGGGGACTGGAAGAGAAGTCAATATTTGGATTTGGCTTGGCAAACCCCAATGATGGGGGAAGTAGGCGCTCTTCAACAGTTTTTGCCGCCTTGATCAGAGCGGCCACTCCCGAAGCGACATCGGTGTGGCCGATATTACCCTTAACAGAACCCAAGGCACAGAACTGAGTGCGATCACTGTAATGGCGGAATGCCTGGGTAAGGGACTCAACCTCAATCGGGTCCCCCAGCGGAGTTGCCGTCCCGTGCGCCTCCACGAAACTGAGTTGCTCAGCCGAAAGCCCCGCCCGACTAAGAGCATCCAGGATCAGCGCCACCTGTCCAGAAATGCTTGGTGCGGTAAAGCCGATTTTGTTAGCACCATCGTTGTTTACTGCACCATCCACTAGCACGGCATAGATGTGATCGCGATCGCGCACAGCATCAGCCAGCCGCTTGAGCACCACCACCCCGGCACCGCGGCTGAACACCGTCCCATTAGCGGCAGCATCAAACGGCCGGCAATTGCCATCAGGCGACTCCATTCCGCCTTCCATATGCAGATAGCCTTTCCTTTCAGGAAGTTCAATCGTTGCACCGCCAGCAAGGGCCAGATCACATTGCTTTGAGCGCAGGCTGGTCATCCCTAAAATAGTTGCCACTAAGGAGGTGGAACAGGCCGACTGCACATTAACGCTAGGCCCAACTAGCCCAAGCTTGTAGGAAACCCGTGATGTCACATAGTCTTTGTCGTTGCTGATCACCACTGAGGCACCGCTGGCATATTTCTTGGCCACGCTAGATTGAGCGACTTGGCTCAGGTGCCAGTTAGTGCCAACACCCCCGAATACCCCAATCCGGGTATCGACTTCCTGGGGGACGTAACCAGCATCTTCGAGGGCGTGCCAGGCACATTCCAGAAACACCCGCTGCTGTGGGTCGAGCAGTTCTGCATCTCGTGGAGTAAAGCCGAAAAAAGCTGCATCAAATTGATCTGCGCCGTCGATGATGCCGCGCCTACGCACATAGTGTGGTGACTTGATCAGTTCGGTCGGCACACCAGAAGCTCTCAATTCCTCTTCCGTAAAGGTTGTAATCGATTGCACGCCATTGCATAAGTTCTGCCAAAATTCGGATACGTTTCGTGCGCCTGGCATCCGACAAGCCATGCCAATAATGGCGATCGCATCTGAGCAGTGTTCTTGATACATCTTGGGATTCTTCATTGGTGGTTTCGGGAGTTTCAATGCTTCTGGGTTTGTACACGGGAGAGGTGTTGAGCCATTGCGGCAATTGTCGGGTAGCGGAAGAGATCGACAATGGTGACTGATGTACCCATTTGCTCTTTGATCTCACGGCTGAGCCGTGCTAGTAAAAGTGAGTGGCCGCCGAGATCGAAGAAATTGTCTTCCGGTCCAATTGGCGTAGTTTCCAGCAGTTTCTCCCAGATCGAAGTGAGTGCTGCTTCCTTATGGGTTTTCGTCTTCAAACTGGCTATGGGTCTCTTGGTCGGCTGAGTTCGTGGTAAGGCGGCAAGGTTGATCTTGTTGTTTGGCAGAAGCGGCAACTCCGAAAGAATCATGAATCGTTGAGGGATCATAAACTCAGGTAGTCTGGCTCGCAAATAGGTTCTCAGTTCCTCCTCGTTGAGATGGGAGCCTGGTGCGCCGGTTAAATAAGCGACGGTACGAATATCATCAGAATTCTCTTCGCGCACGATGACATGGACATGGCCTACGTCTGGATGGGTGGCCAGATTTTGTTCGATGTCTCCGAGTTCAATGCGATGACCTCGCACCTTCACTTGCTTGTCACTTCTGCCCAAATACTCGATTCTTCCTGCTTCCCAGCGGCGGGCTTGATCGCCTGTCTTGAAGAGAAGACGGCCGGCTTCAGGGGCGAAAGTGTCTGGGACAAAGGCTCGCGATGTCAGGTCTGGTTGGTTGTGATACCCTTGGGCAACGCCGAAGCCTCCGATATATATTTCACCCGCAACCCCCGGTGGCACCGGACGCATCTCGGCATCGAGAATGTGAATCTGAGTGTTGCTAATTGGTCCGCCGATTGGTACTGCTCTTAGTGGTTCCTCACGCCGACATGCCCAATGGCATGAATAGATTGAGGTCTCGGTCGGCCCGTAAAGATTGTGCAACTCCCCGGCGAAAGTGGCGAAGACATCCTGCTGTAGTCGTAGAGGCAGGGCTTCCCCGCCAGCGAAGATTCGTCGCAGGGTTGGGCATTTGCCTAGCACCCCAGCATCGACAAATGCTCGCAAAGCCGAAGGGACGAATTGGCTCTGTGTCACTCCTTGATTGCGGATGAGGGATGCTAGAGATTCAGGGTCTTTAATGTCGCAACGGCTCGCCACTACTAACTGGGAACCAACCACCAGCGGTAGTAACATTTCCCAGACTGAGATATCGAAATTGATTGAGGTTTTGTTCAGTACTCTGTCTTCCGGACCGAGAGGAAAGGTGCGGGCCATCCACAGCAGATAATTCCCTACCCCGCGGTGAGCAACGCGCACGCCCTTGGGCTTACCTGTTGAACCTGATGTATAGATAATGTACGCAAGGGTCTCAGGAGCAACGGCAACGCTGATGCTGCTATCTACTGGCATGGACTCGATTAGTTCCCGTTCATCCCTAAGCAATACCTGCCTAGGACGGGCTTGGTGCTTCAGGGGCAAAGAGCCGTCGCTGAGAATAATCTCAATATCTGAGTCTTCTATCATGTAGTTCACCCGATCGGGGGGATAGGCAGCATCGAGTGGTACATAAGCGGCTCCCAATTTCCATACGGCTAGAATCGCGATAATCATCTCTGCCGAAGGCTCTAACTGGATGCCGATTTTGCTACTTGTGTCGGCTCCAAGGGTCTTCAGGTAGTGTGCCAACTGATTGGCCCGATGTTCCAGATTTTGATAGCTGAGGGTTTGCCTTGCGTCCCGCACGGCCACTGCTTCTGGTCTGAGTTGGCAACTGAGTTCCACCAGTCGGTGTATCCCAATGTCTTCGGGTATTGAGACTTCAGTGGCATTCCACTCCTCGGTAATTTCTTGAGCCGTTTCAGGAGACAAGGGCAGATAGTGGTCGAGTTTATGTTTCGGATCAGCGGCGATTAGTCCCAGCAGTTCAGTATAGGCTTGTTGTAATCTGGCCATCGTGCCTTCGGCGAAAAGTGCTTTGTCATAGGTCAAGCGCTGTTCGATGCTGTTTTCGCCGATAAAGTTTTCCAGGGAAAAGTCATATTTGCTGCCTGCGGCTAGTTCTTCTTGCACTTTGGCGGTCAGATCGCCATCTATTGTCCGCGGTAGGGCCATTTCGTGCAGCGCAAAACTCACGCTGACCCAGGGATTGCTGCCAAATCGACGCTCGTTGGGCAGAGAACGAACAAGAGTGTCGAAAGGTAGCCATTGGTGATCGAGAGCGGTAAGTGTGATGTCACGAACTTCCCGCAGGAATTCACGAAAAGTTAGATTTGGTTCGACTTGGCAGCGTAAAACCATCAGGTTGGCAAGATAGCCAATTGTTTTCTGGGTGTCGGCTTGACCTCGATTGGCTGCTGGTACGCCAACCAGCACGTCCTTCTGATTCGAGTACCGCGCCAGCACCATGGCAAAACCAGCAAACATCACCATGAATAGGGTTGCTCGTTCTTCTTTGGCAATTGCTTTGAGCCTTGTCACCAGCGGAGTCGCCAGTGTCTGCTGGATTACAGCTGCGCCAAAGCTTGGCTGAGGGGAGCGCGGATAATCGGTGGGGAATCCTCGCAGAGGTTGGGCTCCTTGCAGACGTTCCCGCCAAAAGGCTAGGGCAATTTCCCGCTCTGCTGACCTCATTCTCCCATGATGGCGATTGAGCCAGTCGGCGAAAGGATTTGGCTCAGGAAGAGCGGGCCTTGCGTTGTCGCTGGCACTTAAGTAGTTGTCTATTAGGTCTTCAAAGAAGAGCAATACCGACTCTCCATCGAAGATGATGTGGTGAACTGTCACCAGTAGCTTGTGCGACAATTCATTGAGCCGACAAAGCTTGAAGCGCACAGGTGGAAATGCTTCTAGCTCCAAGCGCTGGTTTCGCTCTACTTGTTGAAGGGCGATGAAGGATTGCTCATCTTGGAGTTCAAGTATTGGCAGGGGAAACCACTTTGATGATTTAATGACTAACTCCGGCTCCTTAACCCCGACAAATACAGAGCGCAGGGATTCGTGTCTAGTGACGGTAAGATTTATCGCTTTTTCCAGGGCATCTACGTTAAGCGGCCCCTCAAAGCTAATTGTGAATTGCAGATTGTAAGCGCGTGAACTGGGAAAGGCATTATGGAGTAACCATAATGCTTCTTGGTTTTCGTGACAACGCACCTCATTTGTCGGCCTCGGAGCGGTTAATTGAACAGGATTACGGGTAACTTTTGCGAGTTTTTTGGGAGTAGAGTAACTGAAGAATTCAGTCGGCGAAATGTCGTACTTAAGTTCATCCCGAATCAGGGCGATCACCGCAATCGCTCGGAGAGAGTTTCCTCCCAGATCGAAAAAGTCATCGTTAGCCCCCACACCTTGTATCCTAAGCACCCGTTCCCAGAGCCTGATGATGTGGGCTTCCAGAGGGTCTTCAGGTGGAACATAGTTATAACTAAGCTCACCCCTTTCGCTACTTGGATGCGGTAGGGAGTTTCGATCAATTTTTCCGTTTGCTAGTTGAGGAAGCCGATCAATTAGAGTAATACTACCCGGCATCATATAATCAGGTAGCCTAGCCTGAATATAAGTCTTAAGCTCACCTGGCTCCAAGGGTACTTTAGGCTTGATTGCTATGTAAGCAGCGACCGATGCTGCTGGCTCGAATTGTTTCACTGCTGCCTGCTGCACAAGAGGATGCGTCAAGATCACTGCTTCAATCTCCTCTAACTGGACTCGATGACCCCGCACTTTGATCTGAGAATCCTGTCGTCCCAAGAAGTGGACAAAACCGTCATCACCGAGAATTCCATAGTCGCCGGTACGGAACATCCGTTGTCCGCGCCGCCATGGGTTTTCCACAAATCGCTCGGCAGTTTGATCGGGATCGTTTAGATAGCCGTTGGCTAATCCGAGACCGCTGAGCCAAATCTCACCAGTTTCGCCCGGATTGACTAATTGCTGGCGCTCGTTGAGTAACAATAACTCGGTCTCATCAATCGGATGTCCGAGGCTCACAGTTTGTCCAGAAATTAATTCGCCAGCACTGGCGTTAGCAACATACTCCGTTGGCCCATAAAGATTCCAGAGGCGGAGCCAAGGCCATAGCTTGAGCGCTCTCGATAAGTCTTCTCCGCTTGCCGCCTCACCGGAGAGAAACACCCCTCGCGGCGGAGTTAAAGTGTAACCTAACTCATGCTGTCGTTCGGCGAAGTTCAGCAATTCTCGCCATAAGGTAGGGACACAATATAGTCCGAAACTAGGATTCAAACGATACCATTCAAAGAGCTTTGGTGGATCTTTAACGATTTCGTCTTGAAGAATATGAAGTGTTCGGCCTAGCACTAGGGGGGCGAAAAGCTGGGAGATTCCTGCGGCAAAACAAGGAGAAGATGAAAGGGGCAAATCAATCAGAGCGGCTTCTTGCCGAAGTCGGTGGGCAAACCATTTTATATAGTGAGTCAGAGCCGAGTCGCTAATAACTACAGGTTTGGGTTTGCCAGTTGATCCTGATGTAAAAATGATGTAGGCAATATCGTCATCTTTTCTGTCTAGAAACAATGTCTGTGATGTTTCTGGCTCGTTATCGACGGACAAAAGCTGATCAATTACAAAGGCTTTTGTTTTAATTATGGAAAGGTGGTTAATGTTATTTTGTGTACAGAGAACAAATTTGCAATCTGCCTGCTTGAGCATAAGCATAACACGCTCAACTGGCTCTCGCTCCGATATAATTATAAAAGTACAGCCCGCTCTGAGAATTCCCAGCACTCCGATGGGAAGATTTATGCCTTTATTCATCCAGAGAGCGACCCGATCACCCCTTCTCGCTCCAAGTTTGAGAAGAGACCCTGACAATATGGACGATAATCGGTTGACGTCCGAATATCGTAGCATCGTCGATCCGCAAACGACTGCTATCTTGTCTCTGTGCAAAAATGAAGCCCGATCACAGAGATTTAGTATGTTTGTCTTGGACACCATTTTAATTTAATCAAGAACTTTGACATAAATTTCCCCAAGATGGGGACTCACGGCTACCTTTCAGTTAGAGTGCGAGACTTAGAACTAACGGAACTTGGCAAAAGCTAACATCTTACTCTTCCTACACTGTAGGCATCAGCCTACAGTGTAGGAAGATGTCAGCAATTAATTTTCATCCATAACTTTCTGGATTTGAGCCTTCAGTTCGGCGCTTTGGTTGTACTTAGTGGCGAACGTTTCAAAGACTTCTGCTTGGGTTTGTCCCTCGGCTTTAGCCCGGATAAATGCGTCATAAATTTCCTCGCGAATTTTAGGATCTAAATCAGGAAAATGGTCGAGGATAATCTTGCATCGTGAAAGAGCCTTTCCAGTGGTCGGATTGGTGGCAGTAGTCATTGTTTTTTGGGGTTGAATGATCGCCTTTATTCTATACTCTCTTGGCGGTGGATTCAACTGTGCTGTGACCAGTTGTAACAATTCGCAACAAAAGGAACGGCTCTCCCAACTCCCGACATCAAGAATACAACCCACATTCCGCACCCTAAGTGTCACAAGGGACTTCCAAAAAATAAACTATTCATTAGACCTCCTGCAAAAGTCTTATTCAGCTACTTGATGATAGCCTAAAGCAAGTTCGTAGTTGTAAATGCCAGCGATTAAATTAAATCTCAGACCAAAACGTCGTCTCCGATTCC
>VYMA01000016.1_pt1 | contig 70941 bp, 70 predicted proteins | sample 5109851 | NCBI WGS metagenome assembly VYMA01 (sample SAMN12291814, study PRJNA351875) | freshwater metagenome | isolation source: freshwater lake | place: USA: Michigan, Wintergreen Lake | collected 2011-08-02
GCACATTGCTTCTATTTTTCAGGTTTTGAATACACCAGAAGAAAAAAGATTAAAAAATCTCGATGAGAATTTAACTCAATTTCCCTACATAAATGGCAAGTTATTTGAGGAGTCGTTACCTTTAGCGGCTTTTGATAGCAAGATGCGAGTCATGTTATTAGAAGCTTGTGCTTTTGATTGGGGAAAAATTTCTCCTGCTATTTTTGGTTCTATGTTTCAAGCGGTAATGAATCCAAAAGAACGACGCAATTTAGGGGCGCATTATACCTCCGAGAAGAATATTCAAAAGGTGATTAAACCGTTATTTTTAGATGATTTATCCAGAGAATTTGAGAAGATTAAAGGCAATCGCAATAAATTACTAGAATTTCACAAAAAGATTGCTAATTTATATTTTCTTGATCCTGCCTGTGGTTGCGGCAATTTTTTAATTATTACCTATCGGGAGTTACGGGATTTAGAAATTTTGGTATTACAGGAATTAAATAAAACGGGGCAGTTAGTAACAGATATTAGTGCCATTATTCAGGTAGATGTTAATCAGTTTGCTGGTATTGAATACGATGAGTTTGCGGTGAGGGTGGCAGAGGTGGCAATGTGGTTAATTGATCACCAGATGAATATTAAAGTTAGTAATACTTTTGGTCAGTATTTTGTGCGTTTACCATTGAAGAAAGCGGCAAAGATTGTTAATGGGAATGCGTTGCGGATTGATTGGGAGGAAGTTATCTCAAAAGAGAAGCTCAATTTTATTTTAGGAAATCCTCCTTTTGTGGGGAAACAGTTACAAAATGCCCACCAAAAGGCTGACATGAATCATGTTTTAGGAGACGTTAAAGGAGCAGGTGTTTTAGATTATGTAACCGCATGGTATATTAAAGCGGCTGAATTTATTCAAAATAGTTTAATTCGTTGCGCTTTAGTTAGCACAAATTCTATTTCTCAGGGTGAACAAGTTGGGATTTTTTGGCAAGAGCTTTATCAAAAATATAAAATAAAAATTCATTTTGCCCATCGAACTTTTAGCTGGAGTAATGAAGCAAAAGGAAACGCCGCAGTTCATTGTGTTATTATTGGTTTTGGGCTAGAAGATATTGACAATAAACGTATTTTTGATTATGCTGATATTAAAGGTGAACCAACAGAAAGAAAGGTTAAAAATATTAATCCTTATCTAGTTGAGGGTAGTGACTTGGTAATTTTAAGTAGAAGAAAAACCATTTCATCTGTTCCAGAAATAAACTTTGGAAGTATGCCAAATGATGGTGGTCATCTTATTCTTTCACAATCTGAAAAAGAAGAATTAGTTAAGAATGAACCTGATTCTGAAAAATGGATAAGACGCTATACAGGAGCGCAAGAATTTATTAATGGTTATTCTCGTTATTGTCTTTGGCTTGTTAATATTCAACCTCAAGAATTAAAGAAGTCAAAAGAAGTTTATAGAAGAGTTGAAGAAGTTAGAAAAGTGCGAAGTGAAAGCAATCGAAAAACTACTCAAGAATTATCTAAATTTCCAACTCTTTTTGGAGAAAATAGACAACCTGATACTAATTATTTACTTATTCCAGGGGAGCATCTCACTTACGCGATGAGTAATTATACTTAGCCTAAAAGCCACTCTTAATCGTGTCTTGGAACGAAATAGAGGCTTTTAAAGACCGCGTACATGGAGAATTAAAACCCTATTCCAGGTGTTTCATCAGAGAATAGAAAATATATTCCAATTGGATTTTTATCTCCTGATATAATTACAAGTAATTCATGTTTAATTATTCCTTATGCAACTCTTTATCATTTTGGTATCTTAACTTCAGAAATGCACATGGCATGGGTTAAATATGTGTGTGGAAGATTAAAAAGTGATTACCGTTATTCAAACACCATCGTTTATAATAATTTTCCTTTTCCTGAAACTGCTACCGACAAACAAAAACAAACCGTCGAGACTTGCGCTCAAGCTGTGCTAGATACTAGGGTAAAATATCCTGATAGTAGCCTTGCGGATTTATACGATCCTTTAACCATGCCTCCCGACTTGCTCAAAGCTCACCAAAAACTTGACAAAGCCGTTGATTTGTGTTATCGTCCCCAACCCTTTACCAGTGAATTAAACCGTATTGAATACCTCTTTGAACTCTATGAAAAATTAAAGACAGGAGACAGGAGTCAGGAGATTATTTTTATTTATTCTCCCCGTTTCCCTACACCCCACCTCCCCATCACCCCATCCGCATCCCCAATCCAGGCAATTCCGGAGATTATATAAAAAAACACCCAGAACAATCGAGGTGATGGACAATACTAAAGGTTGTGTAGGTCATCAGAAAAGCCCTGTCAGGGTAAAATACTATGAAACTAGCGTCACGAGTCAATCAAGTTACCCCCTCCCTCACCCTAGCTATCGACTCCCTGGCCAAGGAAATGAAGAAAAACGGCGAAGATGTCTGTAGTTTTAGCGCCGGGGAACCAGATTTCGACACACCCACTCACATCAAAGCTGCTGCGAAAAAGGCCCTCGATGAGGGGAAAACTCGCTACGGACCGGCTGCCGGGGAAGCGGGGTTAAGAAAAGCCATCGCCGAGAAATTGCTGCGGGATAATCAACTAGCATACAATGCCGATAATGTCATCGTTACCAATGGGGGTAAACAGTCTCTCTACAATCTAATCATGGCGTTAATTGAAGCCGGGGACGAGGTAATTATTCCCGCACCCTACTGGTTGAGTTATCCTGAAATGGTGACGTTAGCGGGGGGAACATCGGTTATAGTGAACACTAGCCTAGAGAATCAGTATAAAATCACTCCTGAACAGCTAGAAGCGGCAATTACACCGAAAACTAAGTTATTTGTCCTCAATTCTCCCTCTAATCCCACCGGCATTGTCTATACTCCCGAAGAAATCGCAGCTTTAGCAAAAATTGTGGTTGAAAAGGATATTTTAGTGGTTTCTGATGAAATTTACGAGAAAATCCTCTACGATGGCGCAATTCACCGCAGTATCGCTTCTTTTGGGCCGGAAATCTTTCAGCGCAGTATTATTAGTAATGGTTTTGCTAAAGCTTTCTCGATGACGGGGTGGCGCGTCGGTTACATAGCAGGACCGGTGGAAATTGTCAAGGCCATGACTAAGATCCAAGGTCATAGTACCTCCAATGTCTGCACTTTTGCTCAGTACGGTGCGATCGCTGCTTTGGCGAGTCCCCAAGATTGCATCGAGGAAATGGTCAAAGCTTTTAGCGAGCGCCGACAGTATATTTTAGAACGAGTGCGAGGGATACCTGGACTCAATTGTCCTACTCCCAACGGTGCTTTTTATGTGTTTATCGATATTAGTCAAACTGGTTTAAAATCACGGGATTTCTGTCAGAAACTCCTCGAAAGCCAAAAAGTAGCCGCTATCCCCGGGATTGCTTTTGGTGCTGATGATTGTATTCGTCTTTCCTATGCTACAGACCTAAAGACGATTGAAAAAGGATTTGATCGCCTTGATAAGTTTATCAGCAGTTTGTAGGATTATTACTTTCTCTGTTGGGGTGAATTTTGTTTACCCCTTTTTTTCGGTTTTAACAGCCAATTATCTGTAATCTCTAGAGGTATTAAGATGAGTGGGATCAAGTTAGAAGATATTAGGGAAATTACCAAGAATCCTCAAGGAAAAGGATATTTAATTATTTTTAATGATAACAGAGTAATTATTTTATATAAAAAAAGAACTATTGCTGCTTTGCTAACTCTGATTAGGTATGGAGAAGGTTGTGAGAGCGATCTAACTAATGCGACCAATAATTTACAAGAGATAAAAACTATACTCAAAGGTAAAATTCCTGAAAATTTAATTCAAGATTCCTATGCTGATGCTAATAAACCCTTTAGCGAACTTTGGAATGAAGAAGGATTTAATTTTATTTATGCTCCCCAAGGACAAAAAAGATTAGGCAGTCAAAAATATATTTTAGATAGTTCCGATCATCAACGACTTTTTACCACTACTAAACCACAGATTAGAACACCTCCCTCATCTCTAATTCAGAGAAATATCTTAGAACAACAAAAAAATAAATGTAATTTTTGTGGCTCAATTCTTAAAAAGAAAGAAAATATCAATCAAAATACCTATGCTAGGGATCGAGTGCGTTTAGTTTGGGATCATCGGATTCCCGTAGAAAAAGGTGGAAATAGTGCCGATGACAATTTTCAAGCTCTCTGCTTCTATTGTAATAAATGCAAATGGCAAATCTGTAATCTTTGTAACTATGCTCCTGATAAATGTTCAGAATGCGTCTTAGCTTTTCCTGAAGTAACTAAGATTATTTTCCCCAGTCAAGAAAATATTGAAGACCGGCTAAATCGAGCTAATTAAGTGATTTAGTAATATTTATACCAATATGTTTAATGACTGGGGGACAGACAGCGTTAGAAAGTTGTTTAATAGCAGCGGTGCGAGAAACAGGAAAATAATAATCATCGGGAAATCCCATTAATCTTTTTATTTCTAAGAGACTTAAATGTCTTCTTTCCTTGCTATACACTGGAATCATAGCACCACCACCGCTAACACTAACCGCAAAAGTAGGAAAGGGTTTTTGGATAGAAATTGCTCGGATGCCACTAGACCTCATTTGATAAATACAATTATCATAATCTACATTAACACTTGCTCTTTCAATACTTATTCTTGTTTTTGGCAGTTGAAAAGATAATTGTTCGGCAGTAATTCTGCCAGCGTAATAATCAATATACTGCTGCCATTTTTCCGATATGGGAATTGAATAATCCCCCGGAACAATAATTTTTTCAATACCGAATTCTGCATGGCAAGGTTGGGGAAATTGAAAGTTTTTAATTCCTAAATCCTTTCGGAAAGCCAATAAAAAAAAGCGAGGTCTTGATTGAGGAATTTGGAAATATTTACTATCGATAACTGCATAAAAAGCCAGATAATTTATTTCTTTTAACTGGATTAATATATCTTTTAATATCTGCCCTTGATTTAAGCGCATGATATTACTAACATTTTCAAGAAAGATCACTTTAGGCTTTTTTTCATGGCAAATTCTGAGAATTTCCTGAATAGCTAGTCCGCGACTGTCTTGCCAACCTTTTTGTTGTCCTGCTCTGGAAAATGGCTGACAGGGAAATCCCCCACAAAAAACCTCAAAATCTGGAAGTAAGCTAGGAATTAAAGCTTCAACATCTTGCGGTTTTATCGATTCATGAAAATTGTGATTGTAGGTTTTCAGACAATCTGGGTTATTTTCGTTGCTAAAAACACATTGCCAACCGATTTGTTCAAGACCGAGACGAAAGCCACCAATTCCCGCATAAAAATCGGCAAAAGTCAAGCAACTATGGGTAAAATTTTTGTTAGCTGGACGAATAGGTAACTGGTTCATAATATTGATTGAATAACCGAGAGTCTTATCTATTTTCTCAGATATTATTGTACTAGATGCCCAAGGGGACAGACGGACAGACAGGGGGAGAATCTGATTAACTTTCCCTAGGGGCTTTTGTTAAGTTACATTAAGCCCTACAATAAAATTCTAGTGAGTTAGACGAAATTCGCTCGATCGCTCGGTCTTATCCGCTCCTAGCTGAGATAGAGAAAAGATAGCGCATCGAGAAACAAAAAAACTTGAGCTACTCAAGCTTTCGTCAATACTGCCCTGTCATCTATCTTGAGTTATAACCTAGTGTCCCAAACCCTACCTAAACCCTCCCTAAAAAGAGAATTTTTGCCCTTTACCCTACAGGATGTCCGTCTAGCTATCCCGGCCCGTTGCTTCCAATCAAGCGTTTTTCGCTCTTTAGCTTACTTTTTTTTTGATATTGGCATTATTGCCCTACTTTACTGGATAACTTACCAGATTAATCAAGCATGGTTCTTCCCCCTTTTTTGGTTTATGCAGGGAACCATGTTTTGGGCCTTATTTGTCGTCGGTCACGATTGCGGTCACGGTTCCTTTTCCCGTTATCGTTGGTTAAATAACTTAATCGGTCATCTCAGTCATACTCCCATTCTCGTACCTTTCCACGGTTGGCGCATCAGTCATCGCACCCATCACGCTAATACCGGCAATATCGACACCGATGAAAGTTGGTATCCCGTCACGGAAACCCAGTATAACAATATGGCTTGGTACGAAAAATTAGCTCGTTTTCAGCTAATTTTATTTGTTTATCCCCTTTATCTTTTCCGTCGTTCTCCCAATAAACAGGGGTCCCATTTTATGCCCGAAAGCCCCCTCTTTCGCCCCTCGGAACGCTGGCAGGTACTGACTAGCACCGTTTGCTGTACCTTTATGTTAGGTCTATTAATCGGGTTGGGTATTAGCCACGGCTTTTGGTTTCTGTTTAACTACTACATCATGCCCTATATCGTCTTTGTGGTTTGGTTGGACCTGGTGACATTCCTACACCACACTGAAGATGATATTCCCTGGTATCGCGGCCAAGACTGGTACTTTCTCAAAGGGGCGCTTTCTACCATCGATCGCGATTATGGCATCTTTAATCCCATCCATCACCAAATTGGTACTCACGTTGCCCATCATATTTTTATCACTATTCCCCACTATCATCTCGAAGAAGCAACCGAGGCTATCCGTCCCGTCTTAGGAGACTATTATCGCGTCTCAAAAGAACCGATTTTTAAATCTCTCTGGCGGTCCTACCGCAATTGTCATTTTGTCAGTGACCAAGGCAGTAAGATTTTTTACCGCAAAAACTGATCCTATCTTAGCTATTAGGGGGAAACGGCAGCAAAATCTGCCTCCTCCTCTCACACCGAGAATAGTTGCCAAAACTGGCGGTAAATTCTTTGTCTTTATTTGATTCATTGGCAAAGGATGAAGATTCAGCCGTAGGTTGGGTTGAGCTATCATTATTAATCAGGTATTACCAATCGGCTCAAAAGGCGAAACCCAACAAAGATTGTGAAAATATTCCAAGAAGTTGTTGGGTTTCCTTGCGTCAACCCAAGCTACGAGATTCAACATTTCTGGCAAGAAATCTCTAAATTCCCGTTGCGTCATACATAAATAACCTCCGATAAAATTCTTTCTCGCCTTCTTCCTTTTAAGCCATTTTTACTGATAACATCCGCTTTTACCTTAAGTAAATCACTTAAATAATATTCCAGATCCACTAAATCTAGTAAACTAGGCGGTTCTGTATAATCTATCAGAATATTAACTTCACTATTTTCCTGCACTTCTCCTTTTACATAATCTCCAAAAATACCTAATTCACTGACATAATACTTTTCTTTTACTAAGGACTTGACTTGACCCAAAATCTCTTTAATTTCTTCTAAATTTTTCATGATGCTTACCTTCTAAGATAGAAAATACTTCTACTCTACTGGTCAAGATTTTATTTTCTGTATCTATATTGTAGCAGATCTCAGATGAAAGGATAAACCATCCTCCCTGAAATTATGGGAATTGAGAGAGTTATGCAAAAAACACCCCCTCAACTGACTGAATGAAGGGAGCATTTATGGTATTTTTAGAAGCAATTTAGCCTACTTTTGTGGTTTCTTTTTCGGCTGATTTGGATGGCTTCAATTTGCGCTTGAGGGTTGAAGCTGCACCGAGGGTGCCGAGGGCTAAGAGGCTGAGAGTAGAGGTGGGTTCGGGAACAGATGTAGAGATAACTTGAAACTGAAAATTAGGACCGAAACGGCCATTGTCAGATCCAGTGTTAGAAGGGAAAGAGAAACCACCGGCCGAATTGTTAACTGCCGTGCCTAAAAAGGTAATTTCTGGGGCTGTGACGATCGAACTAGCACCACTTGTATATCCATCAGAAAAAGGGTCATAAACTTCTGAACCTAGAAAATACGTTAACCCGCTGGTCAAAGCAACTGGCGTGATCGCCGCATAGCGAAAGCTACCGGTTAATGGACTATTGGTTTGAATAGTAGCGGAACCGAGCAGAGTTCCAGTTGAACTCCATAAGCCAACCTGATGAGATTGCCCTAAAGGGTCTGCCGGAGTTTCATCCCATAGCCCTAAAGAAGTTACCGAGAGATTGTCATTAGCGGTAAATGACCATCCTATGGTCCTGTGCGTTTGACCAATACTTGTGAACACAGAACCACCCGTAAAGCTTTGTAAAGCGACGATCGCTTGAGCTTGAGTCGGAAACAATAAAAAAGGAACGACTAGAGCAGAGATGGCGGCTGAGTTTTTGAGCATTTTAACCTCTTTTTCTTGCTGAAACTTAAAAAAGAACCGCAACCATAATACACATTACCCCCCCCAATCTGTATCCTAAGCTACAATTTTATGAATCTTTATATTTCTTTCCCTAACTATCCCTTGCCTTCCGCCCTAAACCGATTAAGCTCCAACTAGCTGATAGACTAGGGATACCAGCTTTCATTTTGTAGTGAGAGAGTGGTTGAGTTAACCGATTCCCAAATTTATCAAGAAATTGGCAAGATTGTCAGACGTTGGGTTTCTACGTTCTACGTTCTTTTAATAGCTGAAAAAATGCCAGATACTAGAAATACAAAATCCCCATCCAAACAACTCCTATAAATTGCTAAAATAGGACTAGAGAAAGCGATAGAAACCGATGAAGCCACAGCAACAAATTGGCTCAATGAGCAACTAGAAGCCTTAAGTATTGACTGATTAAAATTAAGCTAAGATAGCTTAGGTATCCTGTCGTTTCCAAGATTATAGTCATTTCAGATAAATCTGATACACTCTAGACCGACAAAACCCTTATGAACTCTGGGATTGATATTCTCAATCTTAATTGAAATGACTATAATTTAATCATAGTTAATATTGACAATCAAGCGATCGCTCGTATAAAATTAAATTAGTATCATTGGCAAATCAGGAGACAGAAACATGACTGCTTTCACCGAATCGGATATTAAAGAACTGAAAGACTTAATGATTGTTTTACAACAGGAGATTCAAAAATTACAAATAGGACAAGTAGAAATACAACGAGACATCAAAAGGATAGAGATAGGTCAAGCTGAAATCAAAGCAAAGGTTGAAGGACTAGATAAGCGAGTTGATGATATTAACAGTCGCCTCAATATTATGACTGTTGGCTTCTTAAGTATTGTTGGAGTAATGACAACTGGAATCTTAGGAATTATTGGTAAGGTTGTCTTTTTTCCCAATCCCTGATAAGTTCCAAATTGAATTAATAATCAAGCGATCGCTTGCTTAAGATTAAATAGTTTTCCCGAACCTTAGATATAACAAAACCCCTCTCTGTCTGGTGTAGTTTTTATTTCTGTCACTATAGACAGAGTTATAGCTATGAGTAACGGGTACGGTAGGGATCGAACCTACAACCGTCCGCTTAGAAGGCGGATGCTCTATCCATTGAGCTACGTACCCAAGAAAGCACAATTATAGATCATACTTCCAAAAGTGACAAGTGGTAGGACTAATTTTTGCCGTTGCCCCTCTTTGTCACTGTCAAAACTTAATGATGGTGATGATGTCCGTGGTGATGATGATGGTGATCGGAATGAATGTGAGGAATTGTTACAGAACTATTGACAGATAAGGCCTCTTGTGATAACAAAGCTTCGATATGTTCCCAGGCCCAATCGGCGACCATCTGGCAAAATTCGGGGTTATCGTTGACACAGGCCATCTGCACATAATTAACTTGGTCGTGTTTGCGGCGTAAAGCTTCGATAATATGCTCTACATCCAGTAAAGTTTCGTGATTTTCCGTAGCAAAGCCAATCGGCATGAAAATTAAGGCTTTTGCCCCTAATTCGATTAAATTCTTCGCCGCTAACTCTGCATTCGGTTGCGTCCATTTAATTAAGGGGGTTTGGTGATTTAACCAACCCACAGAAATCAAGGGATAACGATAGATTAATTTTTCCCGGACTAACTCGTATAAAGCTTGACTTTCATCGATTCCCGACGTAAATCCCTTAGCTTCGTGGGGACAACCGTGATTCATTAAAATAATGCCAATTTGCGAGGGAAGACAGCTACTAGCTACCTCAGCAGCGATTTTTTCTTCCACTAACCGCGCCATTAGATCTATATAAGCGGGTTGGTTATAAAACGAGGGAATATAGCGCAATCCTTTCACCCAATGTTCCCCCGTTTGTCCTTGAGCTAAAGCTTTGTTAACTTGTTCGATCGCAATGCCACTGGTAAAGATAGAATCAACCACGAGGAGAGGATAGATCAAAATTTTCTCGAATCCCCGTTCGCGGATTTCCCTTAATACTTGTGCCGGTAAAAAAGGCGCACAGAAGTTAAACGCTTTGAATACCTCCACCCGATTACCCCATTTTGCCTGTAAATTGCGCTCGATTTCCTGTCTTTGATGCTCGAAAATGTGGTTATGGGGCGAAATAAAGTGATTATGCTGGTGCTGCCATTCGTGCAGGTCAAATATAGCCAATAACTTCGCTAGGGGAGGATAAACCCAAGTCGGCACAGGAGCGAACTTAGCCGTCAGCAAATTTAAGGCCTGTTCATTATAGTTGGCGAAGTCCTCATAACTCTCCACTTCCCCGTACCCCATCAATAATACCGCCACTCGATCGCTGTGGTTGTGGGTAGCGGCTAACTGTTGTTGATCTGAAATGGCAACCACGTTTTTAACCCCGATTTTCTAAGTGAAAAACGCTATATCACTGGGATAGTAGCACTTTTCTATCCTATCCCCTAGCACGGGATAGACCGCTAAAAATTTATAACCTCTACAGAATCATACAGATTGCTTATCATCTTCATTAATAAAACGATATGTAAAGAAACTTTAAATAATGTTAAGATCGTTGCAGTCCCACCTATGAGAGATATGACAGCAGGCGTGTTTGGTAGCTTACCTTTTCCCAATCAGAGCGGCGATCAACTCATCAGTAAAGTGGTGAGTGCTGCGATCGCTGCATTATTCAAACGTACAGGCAAGCTGACAGCCACTGTCCGCGCCGAACCCGTAGCCAAATTACTCCAAGGCAGTATCGACGGTTTTGACTTTATCGGTCAGTCGATGCTCATGTACAATGGCCTACGCATCGAAGCCATGGAATTGTATGTGCAAGCGGTGGCGATCGATTTTAGTGCCATTTTTACCGGACAGGTAAAACTCCGTCAACCGACGCGGGCCACTTTGCGGGTAGTTTTAACGGAAGAAGACTTAACCACCTCTTTTAATACACCTTTTATTGTCGAAAAACTGCAAAGATTAGAGTATGAAGGTAAATCAATTCACTGTCAGAACACGGAATTAATTCTCAATGACGATAAAACTTTAACTCTCAAAAGTCTAATTAAATTGGCAGAAGAAGAACCGATTCTGCTAGAAATGACCACTGCTGTGGTTGTGGAAGAACGGCGAAAAATTCAATTTGTTGATGTGGTTTACCAAGGGGACGAAAGATCGAAAGCTTTAGGAGAAGCTTTAATCAGCCACGTTAACAACCTCATGGATTTAGATAAATTTGCTCTCGATGGTACTCAATTAAGAGTCGATCGACTACGTTTAAAAGATAAACAGATCATCTTTTATGGTGTCGCCGATATCGAGCGTTTTCCCCAAAGAAAATAGGCAGTCATCAACGGGTCTAAAAATATCAAGAGTTTTACAGACTTTACCCTAAAGATGAAGTATAACCTAGTTTGCTATTGACTCCTGAATCCCCAAAACGAAAACCTCGTATCTCACCATTGAGATAACTGCTGTAGGTTTCAATCGTGCTTGTGGTTACAGGGAGGCACGGGATCGTAACCTCCGGGGTGAAAGGGATGACAACGGAGAATACGCTTAATTGCCAACCAAGAACCCCGCAGCACACCGAAGCGATCAATCGCTTCCATGGCATACTGGGAACAGGTGGGTTGAAAACGACAGGAAGGGGGAAATAGCGGTGAAATAAACCGTCGATATCCCTCAATTAAGCCAATAAAAATTCCTTTCATCAATGTCACCTCGATCGCCTAAACTAAATAGATAGTCAATTTTCGCTTTTGCCACGTGGAACTATCCCACTCTCTCCTATTTTCGATCGGTTTAGTCGCCTGTTACCTAGGTGTTCTGATTCTGATCGCTGAAAAATTAAAAATTCTTTTCAGTACCGATGGCGAAATTACCCGCAAAGTTGTCCACATTGGCACTGGAAACGTTATCCTTTTTGCTTGGTGGTTAAATATCCCCGCTTGGGTGGGAATAAGCGCCGCTATCCTAGCGGCAACTATTGCTATCCTATCCTATTTTTTCCCCATTTTACCCAGTCTTAATAGTGTCGGTCGCCGCAGTTGGGGAACTTTTTTTTATGCTGTTAGTATCGGTGTTCTCGTGGCTTATTTTTGGCCAATTTCTCACCCCGAATACGCAGCAATGGGTATTTTAATTATGGCGTTAGGAGACGGATTAGCAGCCCTAGTCGGACAAAATTTCGGTCAACATCCCTACAAAATTTTCGGCAGTGGCAAAAGTCTGGAAGGTTCCCTGGCTATGTTAGTAATCAGCTTTCTAGTCAGCTTGATTATTTTATCTTTTATTAATGGCATTAATCCGCCAATTATTTTAGTATCTTTATTAACAGCGATCGGAGCTACTATTCTAGAAACTTTCTCGAAACTAGGTATAGATAATCTCACTGTACCGATTGGTAGCGCCGCCATTGCCTATTTTCTTACCCAAATTTTCATCTCAAGCTAGTTTATCTCAGCTTATTCACAAAGGCCGAATCTAAAACCTCATTGGTTAAGCTAAGTAGGGAGGCACAATTATTTGTAGGATGGGTTAGTGGTAGCGTAACATGATCAGGTGTTGGGTTTCATGCTTCAACCCAACCTACGTTCTATGTTAGCAATCAGCTTTTTAGTCAGCTGTACCGATAACTGATAACTGATAACTGATAACTGATAACTGATAACTGATAACTGGTAACTGGTAACTGGTAACTGGTAACTGATAACTGATAACTGATAACTGATAACTGATATGACCTTTACGATCACTCAAAACCAAAATCAATATCTTACCTATTGTCTCAAGGATGAAGAGGCTGACGCTTATCTGGAAGTGGTTCCCGCTAGAGGAGGAATCATCACCCGTTGGCAAATTTGCGGAGAAGATCTTTTATATCTGGACAGAGAAAGATTCAAAGATCCTAACCTCAGCGTCCGCGGAGGAGTCCCGATTTTATTCCCTATCTGTGGCAACTTACCCGATAATACCTATCAACACCAAGGCCGAAACTATACCCTGAAACAACACGGATTTGCTCGTGATTTACCCTGGCAAGTCAGCAAACAAAGCAGCGAAACCGCCGCTAGTTTAACCCTAGAATTAAACAGTAATGAAGCCACTCATCAAGTCTATCCCTTTGATTTTCAATTAATCTTTACCTATCAACTGCAAGGAAACAGCCTCAAAATTCACCAAAAAGTGATTAATCTTTCCCCCGAAATAATGCCCTTTTCTATCGGGTTCCATCCCTATTTTCAAGTCACCGATAAAACTCGATTATCCTTTGATATTCCCTCCTCCCAATACCTCGACCAACGCACGAAAACCTTCCATTCCTACTCCGGCAACTTTGATTTTAATCTCGAAGAAATTGATGCCGCTTTTCCGCAAATTACGCGCCATCAAAGTAGTTTTATTGATTCCTATCATCAGCGCCAAATTGTCCTCGGTTACGACGATCTCTATACAACTATAGTTTTTTGGACCCTGAAAGATAAAAATTATATCTGTCTCGAACCTTGGAGCGCTCCCCGCAACGCCCTTAACACAGGCGAACATTTGACCTACTTGGAACCCCAGAGCAGCCGCGAGGCGATCGTGGAAATGCGAGTCAATCAAATTTAAATTACCCCTTGACTTAGCCCAAATAAGATGTTATATTGATAAATCGTGTGCAGAACACGAAACGGGTCGCTAGCTCAGCGGTAGAGCACTCGGCTTTTAACCGATTGGTCTTGGGTTCGAATCCCAGGCGACCCATAAAAACTTACTGATACAGAAAGATTGACTTGTCTTCCCCTGTCTATGGATTAGCCTTGCATACCAGCAGTCCCCAACTAGGACTGGCCCTCTCTAATTTCAGCGATGATAGTCGTCAACAAACTTGGGACTTAGACAGGGACTTATCGAACCTATTCCACCCCTATCTAAAACAGTTCCTAGCCCCGCAAAAATGGGCTGATTTAGCCTTTCTCGCCACCGCTAAGGGGCCGGGGAGCTTTACCAGTACCCGCATCGGTATAGTCACCGGTAGAACCCTAGCACAACAATTACAGCTACCGATTTTTGCCGTCTCCAGTTTAGCGGCCTTTGCTTGGTCACAACGGCATTTTTACCCTCCCGATACCTATCTAGCCCTAGAAATGCCCGCAACTAGGGGACAATTGTATGTGGGCATCTATGGGGGCAATCGGGTTTATTTAGCTGATAGCCTGATGACTCCCGAACAATGGCAGCAGACTCTAGAAAATTTAACTATTCCCTATCAAAGATTAGCCATACCCAGCTATTTAGGCATAAATGCCCCCGCTATCCTCGATTTAGCCCATTTGGACTGGCAAACAGGAAAACGCCCCCATTGGTCGGAGGCGCTACCATTTTACGGGATGTGATTAGGGTTTGCGGCAAAAAGTTTCTCGTGGGGGCAGGGGGGGGTGTGGGGTGTAGGGTTTTACCCATTTTCAGGGGGTCAATTACCTAATTTTCGGGGAAAAAGCACCTGAATTTTCCCCCTGATCACTCCCATGCCTAGCAATTAAGGTTTTTAGATTTATTCAGCATACCCTAATTCCTAATTAGCAATTCCCTCTTTTTTTCAAACTATAACCAGCTAATCCGAGGGTTAGCAATCCTAAAACTGCGCTAGGTTCTGGGACAGGTTTGACGGAATAAATCGCCACATTACGACTAACTTCATTGGCAACAATTAACAGGGGAGTACCATTGGGACTATCGGCAGCGGGAATAAATAATAATCCTTCGGGAGATATATCGCCTAATTGCCAATCGTTGATATAATTGGTGAACAAAGGATTACTAGGGTTGGTGATATCATAAACCATGAAACCGCCAGCCCTTTCTATTCCCACAAAAGTATAGAGACGATTGCCCACAGTTCCCACGGCTAAACCTTCCGGTTCTGGCCCGCGGTTATCGCTGCGACTATCGAAACTGCTAGGAGTGCCATCGGAATTAAAAATACTAGAAGTTAGGGGAGTTGCCGAAAAACCCGCTAAAATTTGTTCAAAATCATCGCCACTATCGAAGACTTGAGACAGTCCATTAGTGACATTCCAAATCGAAAAAGAACGACCACCATAGGCAAAAAGTTGGCTATATTGACCTTGGGCGTTAAGTCCGTCAATGCTAGAAACATCCAAACGGCCGAGATTTTGGGTTAATTGCAAGTCGGCGGCATTAGGGAAAGTATTGGGGTCTAAAGTTAGAGTAGAAACTCGTTTGGCCTCATCTCTAGTATCCCCTTCATTGGCAGTAATTAAATAGGTTTGTCCGGCGATAGTAACGGTAGCGATTGTATCCGGTTGGTATAAGCCAAAAACCGGCCAGTTATTAATTCTCACTGCTGGGGAATTAGCCGATCCTCCAAATACTACCCCATCTCGATCGCTAGGATCGAAACCATTACCCGGTGCGTTAAAATTTTTGGCTCCTAGGGGTACAATACTGATGACTTGAGCTTTAGCAATATCGACTACGGCAATAGCATTATTTTCCTGTAGAGACACCCATGCAGTGGTTCCATCGTCGGAAACGGTGATGTATTCTGGTTCCACATCTTGGGCGACGGTTTTACCAGGAAAAATTCGCACTCCCGCTTGCTGGAGACTATCGATCTGACCATTAAAACTATCAAAAGTAGCGGTGTTGACCGTGGGATTGAGAATACCAGCACTAAGGTCAATAATACTAATCGAACCATCGGGATCGATCGCCCCTCTCGCTTCCCCTTCATTAGCGACCAAAACCCGATTACCGTCAGGAGTAAAGGTTAACATATCGGGTAAAGCGCCCACAGTCACCTGACTCTGAAAGACACCATTAGTATTGAAAAATACCACACTGCCGTTACTGGTAATCGGACTAGCTTCCATGGCCAGGGCCACGATACCATTTTTGATGGCGACACTGTTAACCCCTGCACCGTAGGGACTAAGATCGATCGAGGGTAAGGTAATAGGACTAGCGGGATTGCTGATATCGGCAATATCTAGACGATTATTGGGACCGGTCACGAATAATTTGCGACTAGCTGGGTCATAAGCGGGAATTTCTGCCCCGAAGTTATTTGTACTATTGCCAAGACTGCTCAATCGGGTGATATTTAAAGCTGAGGCCGATTCGGTAACAATATTGATACTGCCAGCAATTGACAGCAAGGTTAATAAAAATTGCCAATGGTGACGATAGATAGGATGAATCATCTTTTTAGCTGAAAACCTGCAAAAAAAGGCTAAACAATCGCATTTTTTCAGACCTAAGTTAAAAGAAGATTAAACAAGAGAGAAATTAAGGATATCTTCAAAATTTGGTCAAGGGTAGTAAAAGCGAACTAGGAAAACGGGTTACTCGATCGCTTTTTAGTTGAACGGCTGATTTACCAGAGTGATAACATGGTTTAGTATAAGCTCGATCAATATGGAATCAAGACTCGTGTTATCTATTCTCCTAGCCGATTTCAAGATCATTTTTGAACGTGACCCCGCTGCCCGCAACTGGTTAGAGGTACTGTTTTGTTATCCTGGATTACAGGCTTTACTGTGCCATCGCTTCGCCCATTGGCTATATCACATCGGGATTCCCTTTATTCCCCGTTTAATTTCCCATCTTGCCCGTTTTCTGACTGGTATTGAAATTCACCCCGGCGCCCAAATTGGTCAGGGTGTTTTTATCGACCATGGCATGGGAGTTGTCATCGGAGAAACCGCCATTGTCGGTGATTATGCCCTCATCTATCAAGGAGTTACTTTAGGAGGGACGGGGAAAGAAAGCGGTAAACGTCACCCGACTCTAGGGGAAAATGTGGTCGTCGGCGCTGGGGCTAAGGTTTTAGGTAATATTTATCTGGGTAATAACGTTCGCGTCGGCGCTGGTTCTGTGGTTCTGCGCGATATTCCCGCCGATTGTACCGTCGTTGGTGTACCCGGTCGTTTAATCTATCGCGCTGGGACGCGGGTGCAACCCCTCGAACACGGTGATTTACCCGACTCGGAAGCGGTGGCTATTCGCGCTTTGGTGGACCGCATTGAACAACTGGAAAAACAAGTGTACGAATTGCGCCTAGAACGGTCAAAAGAACCAGATTATCGGATTAATTGCCCAGTTTTAGCCCATTTAGAAGAAGAAGCGAGTCATAGCTGTGGTCCTGGGGCCGATCAAGATCTGCGCGAGTTTCTCGAACGGGCGGTTTAACCCCGATAATCTTCTGATATGATAGAAGACTGGTTTTCTAAGTAAGTGGTTTTAATTAAATAGAAGATAGATTTTGCCTCTGATCCCCCCCTTCCCCCCTTGATCAGGGGGGTGCCGATCCCCCCTTGATCCCCCCTTATTAAGGGGGTGTCTGACAATTTTTAACACCTACCTACTTAGTAGCTGAAACCCATTCGTCAAAGCTATGATTGTTTAGGACTACTTAGCACCGTCCGATGGCTCAAACTGACTCAATCCGTATCCGTGGCGCCCGACAACACAATCTCAAAAATGTTGATCTCGAATTACCCCGCAATCAGTTGATTGTTTTTACGGGAGTTTCGGGATCGGGCAAATCTTCCCTCGCTTTCGACACTATTTTTGCCGAGGGACAGCGCCGCTATGTGGAATCCCTCAGCGCCTACGCGCGTCAATTTTTAGGACAATTAGATAAACCCGATGTGGATGCGATCGAGGGTTTAAGTCCGGCTATTTCCATTGACCAAAAATCCACTTCCCACAATCCCCGTTCTAGTGTGGGAACTGTAACGGAAATTTACGATTACTTGCGTTTATTGTTCGGTCGTGCCGGTGAACCCCATTGTCCCCATTGTGATCGCAATATTGCCCCCCAAACCATCGATCAGATGTGCGATCGAGTGATGGAATTAGCCGATAAAACCCGTTTTCAAATCTTGGCCCCAGTAATTCGCGGCAAAAAAGGCACTCATAAGCAATTAATCTCTAGTTTGGCATCCCAAGGCTTTGCTCGGGTGCGGATTGACGGCAAGGTAGTAGAATTATCCGAGGGCATCGAGTTAGATAAAAAACATCTTCATGATATCGAAATTGTTATCGATCGCCTGATCAAAAAAGAGGGTTTACAGGAAAGATTAGTGGATTCTTTAACCACTTGTTTAAAGCATTCCGACGGTGTAGCGATTGTGGAAATTCTCGATGAGAATAACGAAGATAATCCCGAAGTTACCAAAGAAATTGTCTTTTCCGAAAAATTTGCCTGTCCCGAACACGGGGCAGTTATGGAAGAATTATCCCCCCGTTTATTCTCTTTTAATTCTCCCTACGGTGCTTGTCCCAACTGTCACGGATTGGGCAGTTTACGGAAATTTTCGGCAGATTTAGTCATTCCCGACCCGAAACAACCGGTTTATTCTGCTATTGCCCCCTGGTCAGATAAGGATAATTCCTACTATCTTTCTCTCCTCTACGGTTTAGGGCAAGCTTTAGGTTTTGAAATTCAAACCCCTTGGCGGAAACTAACAAAAACCCAGCAAGATATCATTCTCTATGGGAGTAAAGAACCGATCTATTTTGAAGATGATTACCGTTACGATACTGGTCGCGGTTACTATCGAGAATTTGCTGGAGTTATCAATATCTTAGATAGGAATTATCAAGAAACCACCTCGGAAGTTATTAAACAAAGACTAGAGAAATATATTGTTAACCAAACCTGTGAAGTTTGCCACGGAAAAAGATTAAAACCAGAAGCTTTATCGGTACGTTTAGGAGAATATACGGTCACGGATTTTACCGGAGTTCCGATTCGGGATTGTTTGCAGAGAATTAATGATTGTCATTTAACCCCAAGACAAGCATTAATTGGAGAATTAGCTCTCAAAGAAATCAAAGCGAGACTACAATTTTTAATCGATGTGGGATTAGATTATCTTACCCTCGATCGACCAGCGATGACTTTATCCGGGGGAGAATCCCAACGAATTCGATTAGCCACTCAAATCGGTTCGGGATTAACAGGAGTACTATACGTTCTCGATGAACCTAGCATCGGATTACACCAAAGAGATAATAGTAAACTGTTAGAAACCCTGCAAAGATTACGAGATTTAGGTAATACTTTAATTGTCGTTGAACATGATGAAGAAACGATTCGGGCAGCCGATTATGTGGTCGATATCGGTCCGAAAGCGGGTATTCATGGCGGAGAAATCATCTGTCAAGGCAGTTTTAAAACCCTGTTAAAGTCCAAAAAATCGATAACAGGGGCCTACTTATCGGGACGCAAAGTTATTGAAACCCCCCCCCAAAGAAGGTATGGAAATGGTAATGCTTTAGTCTTAAAAAATTGCCATCAAAATAACCTAAGAAATATTGATGTAACGATTCCTTTAGGAAAATTAGTCTCGATTACGGGAGTATCTGGTTCGGGCAAATCCACCCTAATTAATGAGTTATTATATCCGGCTTTACAACATCATTTAACCAGTTTAACTCCCTTCCCCAAAGAGTTAGAGAAAGTGGCAGGATTGGACGCGGTTGATAAAGTAATTGTCATCGACCAATCACCGATAGGACGCACTCCTCGGTCAAATCCTGCCACCTATACGGGGGTTTTTGACATTATTCGCGAGATTTTCACCGAAACCATCGAAGCAAAAGCTAGAGGTTACAAAGCGGGGCAGTTTTCTTTTAATGTTAAGGGAGGACGCTGCGAAGCTTGCCTAGGCCAAGGAGTAAACGTCATCGAGATGAATTTTCTCCCCGATGTCTATGTGCAGTGTGATGTGTGTAAAGGGGCGCGTTACAATCGGGAAACCCTACAGGTTAAGTATAAAGGTTATTCGATCGCCGATGTCTTAGATATGACGATCGAGGAAGCATTAAAAGTCTTTGAAAATGTCCCCCGGGCCACCACCAGATTACAAACTCTCGTGGATGTGGGTTTAGGATACTGTAAACTCGGTCAAAGCGCCCCCACTTTATCCGGTGGAGAAGCGCAAAGGGTGAAATTAGCGGCCGAATTATCCCGACGGGCCACGGGAAAAACCCTATATTTGATCGATGAACCGACTACGGGATTATCTTTTTATGATGTGCATCATCTGTTAGATGTGTTACAAAGATTGGTCGATAAAGGTAATTCGATTATCGTCATCGAACATAATCTCGACGTGATTCGCTGTAGTGATTGGATTATTGATTTAGGACCAGAAGGAGGGGATAAGGGAGGAGAATTAATCGCGGTGGGAACACCGGAAACCGTGGCTAAATGTGAAAGATCCTACACTGGTCATTATCTTGCCCAAGCATTACTTCAATATCCCCCAAAAAAGCGGGATAATAAGTAATGGAAAAAAATTAACTTCTTGGTTAGGATAGGCAAAAGGCAATAGGCAAAAGGCAAGAGGTAGTTAGATATGTATAATTAATTGTGTCTAGCTACTTATTAGGGAAGAACACAGAGATAATAAAGCCAATGATCAAGATTAGTATTTAACTCTTGTTCGCTCTTAATTTCCTGACCAGTTTTCCAAGAATAAATTTTAATATCTTGAAAGTAAGACCTTAACTGTCTTAATTGTTCTTTGGGAGTGGCGTAATAATTTCGGAGACGAAAATTATGGGGTTCATCCCGAATAATTGCATAGTCAGCAGTCAATAACTGTTCGTAGCTAAGAGAGGGATTACAGGCACGCAAAATCGCCCAGATGACTAAATTGACATAGCTACTAAAAGGATTCAAACTAATCTTTTTTTTCCAATCGAATTCGGGGATAATTCCCTGAAGATTATGACTAGAAAAACAAAAATAACCACCCGCTTTACCGATGCGGCTAATTTCCTCTAAAACTAGAAAACGGTCAGCAGGGGAAATATAATCAATGCCATTAAAACTAAAGAGAATAAAATCAAAATAATTATCGGCAAATTGTTCTAGATTTCTAGCATCGGCCACTTGCCAGACTAAATGGGGGAATTTTTGACGACAAGCGGCGATCATTTCCGCAGAATAATCAACACCGATATATTCTCCCACAAGAGGGGCAAAATACTTCGTAGTCCGTCCCGCACCTACCCCTAAATCAAGCATTTTCATGGTTGATAAACGCTGTTGCAGCAGGGTTAAAATTGTCTTTTCTGCTGGCTGTAGCGCGGTTAATTGGGCATAATAACCGACAATACTAGGGTCTCTATAGGTTTGCTGATTTTTGTCCTTAATCATTCTCGATCGCTCTTTCCTACTGCCATCGTTAAGAAAATATTTAGACTATCATAAGATGCGCTTAAATTATCCAATTGGCATCAATTACAAGGATAGCATTTTCCAAAAGTGATCAAAGAAATGTAAAGTTATTTTATAGTATTAGCCATAATTAAATCTCCCAGTCTTCATATTTTAAACCATCTATCCGACTGAATTCACCGATATTATGAGTGATTAAAATTAACTCATTAGCCATAGCAATAGCTGCAATTTGCAAATCATAACCACCGACAGGAATACCTAATTGATTTAATTGAGAGCGAATTCTCCCAGCAATTTTCGCAGAATTTTGGTCAAAAGGTAAAATCCTAAATTGATTACAGAAACGCTCTAGCTTCGCTAAATTTTGCTCTTTTCTACTGCTTTTGTAAGCCCCATAATATAATTATAATTGTACAACAGTAGATAAATAAATCTCGTCTGGCTGATGTTTTGCTAACTCATGAGTAACAGCCAAACTACTATTATTCAGTAGCTTAATACAAACATTTGTATCTAACAGATAGGTCATAGTAGTTGTTCTCTTTCCTCATAATCTGGCTGTTTTTCTCTTACTAATAATTCACCTTCCCAACCGCCAATTACTTCTTCAAAGAAGCCTTCTTGCCATTGCCTAAATGTAGTTTTTTCTTCTTTTTCTTTTAGAGATATTGGCTGATAAACTAAGGTGACTTCTAAATCTGTGTTTTTAAGTTCAGGCGGTAAAGATATTTGTAATGTTCCATCTTCTCCCACATGGGTTTTAAAACTAATTGTTTTCATGGTTTTGGCTCAGGTTACTACTATCTTATGATAGTCTCATATATCCTCGTCTGACAACGTGCGTTCCCTGCGGTCTTTTAACCATAAAGACATCTTCACCCCAAACAGGTCGGACATGGCAGAAATCACCATCCGATGAGAATGGCCATACATCCCACTCAAGACCGAGACGATGGATACTACTCTCTCACGGTAGCAGCTCTTTCCTACTACCATCTTTAAGAAAAGATTTAGACTATCATAAGATGCGCTTAAATTATCCAATTGCCATCAATTACAAGGATAGCATTTTCCAAAAGTGATCAAAGAAATGTAAAGTTATTTTATAGTAGTTGTCTTTGGTGTCTGTCTGTGTTATAATCGACGGAGCCAGTGATTATTGAAACTTAGTCGATTGATCTCTAGTTGCGCTTAGAAGGAAATGAAAACTTTAAATCAGAATCCCTTGCAAGTAGAGGGAGGAGAAAACCTGCCCCTACTTTACGAAATTGATCAACATCTTTGGTTAGAGGAAACAATAAAAATCCTCAAGGAAAATCGCTTAAATGAATTAGATGTAATCCATTTAATTGAGGAATTAGAAAGCTTGAGTAAAAGAGATAAAAACCGAGTCAGTAGCTTAGTTGAACAAGTGATCAGGCATTTATTACTTTTACACTACTGGACAACAGAAGCAGAAAAAAATGGTAATCACTGGCGAGCAGAAATTATCAGTTTTCGCACTCAATTAAGAAAATATTTAACGACAAGTTTACAGAATTATTTAGCTGAGGAATTACCGATAATCTATCAGGATGCTTTAGATTATGTTCAACAAAAAACTGGTTTTTCTGGCGATTTTCCCTCAGAATGTCCTTACAGTTTAGAGCAATTATTAGATAAAAATTGGTTCAACTGTGAAGATTAGACATTAAAGATGATCAAATTATCAAGGAAAGCCGTTCTAAAACGATGGGTTTTTTAACCGAAATTTGCGATAATAAGATGCGCCTAAATTATCAACTTGCCATCAATGCAGATTTTTAGCTCTTTTGTCTCATCTACGGCGACTTTTGCCGAATTATCCCTACAAGCGGCCAAGGCCCCTGTTGATACCCTCACCGGTTGGTCATTAGAGGATCGGGATCCGCAAGTGATCGAAAAATTTGTTCCCCTTCTGGATTGGTTTTATCACCATTATTTTCGCGTTAAAACCGATGGTTGGGAAAATATTCCCCCCTCAGGACAGGTATTATTCATTGGCTCCCATAACGGCGGTTTAGCGGCTCCCGATATGTTTATGATGATGTATGATTGGTTTCAACGCTTTGGCAGCGATCGCTTAGTCTATGGTTTGATGGATTCGCGAGTCTGGCAAGTTTTTCCATCCCAAGCTAGTCTAGCAGCCCAAATGGGAGCCGTTCATGCCCATCCGAAAATGGCGATCGCTGCTTTGAATAGTGGCGCTAGTGTCTTAATTTATCCCGGAGGTGCTACGGATGTTTTCCGTCCCCACAGTTTAAGAAATAAAATTCATTTTGCCGGTAATCTAGCTTTTGTTAAACTAGCTTTACAGTACGAAGTGCCGATTATTCCCGCCATTTCCCACGGCGCTCACTCGACTCTGTTTGTCCTCGACGATATTTATCCTCAATTAAAAGAATTACATAAAAAGGGTATGCCCTGGCCTTTCGGTATTGACCCCGGGACTTGTCCCATCTATTTCGGTTTACCCTGGGGACTAGCTATCGGTCCCTTGCCGAATATTCCCTTACCCGTATCGATACAGACGCGGGTTTGTCCCCCAATTATTTTTGAACGTTACGGCAAAAAAGCGGCCCGGGATCGCCGTTATGTACGGGAATGTTATGAGAAAGTCTGTTATTTGATGCAGCAACAACTCGATCAATTAGTGGCGGACAATTCTCCCTGATACTATACAGGAAAGTGGGGACAAAGCGATCCCCATTGAGGATTTCCTCGGTCAGATTGGCCTGCTTGTGAGATAATGAAGTGTTTTGAGCAAAGTTATCAGTACAGAGTTTTCTCTTGAGATTTGACGATTATTTGGGGAATGCAGAAAATTATGAAACTATTACCCGCAGAATGCCAGCATTTACAAGACAAAGTAGCCATAGTAACCGGGGCCTCGCGAGGGATCGGTAAAGCGATCGCCTTGGAATTAGCCAGCCAGGGTGCTACTGTAGTGGTGAACTATGCTAAATCTAGCAGTGCTGCCGATGCCGTTGTCGAAGAAATTACCGCGGCCGGGGGAAAGGCAATAGCACTACAAGCAGATGTGGCTAAAAGCGAAGAAGTGGATAATTTAGTAGATAGTACCAAAGAAAAATTCGGTCATATTGATGTCTTAGTTAATAATGCCGGTATTACCCGGGATACCCTGATGTTAAGAATGAAATTAGAAGACTGGCAAGCGGTGATCGATCTCAATTTAACCGGAGTTTTTCTCTGCACTCGCGCCGTCAGTAAATTGATGTTAAAACAGAAAAGCGGTCGCATAATTAACATCACTTCTGTATCCGGTTTGATGGGTAATCCGGGTCAATGTAATTACAGCGCCGCTAAAGCTGGTGTTATCGGTTTAACGAAAACTTTAGCCAAGGAATTTGCCAGTCGAGGCATCACTGTTAATGCCGTGGCCCCTGGCTTTATTGAAACCGATATGACTCATGACCTCAAAGCAGATGAAATTCTCAAATATATTCCCCTCTCCCGTTACGGAAAACCGGAAGAAGTCGCCGGAATGGTGCGTTTTTTAGCCGCCGATCCCGCCGCTATTTATATCACCGGTCAAGTCTTTAATGTCGATGGTGGCATGGTTATGGCTTAATTCAGTGATCAGTTATCAGTGATTAGTTATCAGTGATTAGTTATCAGATTAAAGTGGTAAGTTTTAAGTTTTAAGCTTTAAATGATATTATCACCGATCAATCTTCACTAATTACTGTTTACTGATTACTGTTCAATGATTACTGATAACTGAAAATGACTTACTGTTTAGGAATTATCAATCGTTTTGGCATTGTTATGGGGGCCGATTCTCGTACGAATGCGGGAGTCGATTATATTTCTGCCTATCGGAAATTATTTGATTTTTCTCAGTCGGGAGAAAGAGTAATTATGGTCTGTACATCGGGCAATTTATCGATTAGCCAAGGAGTGATTCACGAACTAAAAAGAGATCTGCACAATCAAGAGGATAAAAGTCTCCATTCTCTGACGCATCTCTACGATATTGCCCACTATATTGGTGATAAAAGTCGTCAAGTACAAGCTAGGGAAAGAACTTGGCTAGAACAAGATAATATTGATTTTCAATGTAACTTTATTCTTGGGGGACAAATTAAAGGAGAAGAACCGCAATTATTCCTGATTTATCCCCAGGGAAATCATATTCAAGCCACCAAAGAAACGCCCTTTTTACAGATAGGTGAAACTAAATACGGTAAACCGATTCTCGATCGCACTATTACCTATGATACACCCCTAGAAGAAATGGCCAAATGTGCCTTACTTTCCATCGATTCGACCATGAAATCGAATATTTCCGTCGGACCGCCTATCTATTTGAGTATGTATGAAGCTAATAGCCTAAGCCTACGTCATAAGTTACAATTGCGCCTAGGAGACCCCTACCTAGCCAAAATGCGGAAACTCTGGGAGGATTACGTCCGGCAAGCTTTCGAGGCTATGCCCAATGTGGAATGGCATTATACCGATGAAGACCCCAAAGAAGATATCATAATAGATTAAGTAACTCTTTTTAACTCAACTTTACAACTCGATGATCATTGTTACCTTGATGTTGGCAGGTAGTCTAGCTTGGTTTTTTAGTAGCCTTGCTGGTGGGGGCAGCCCCCTGATTCTACTCCCCGTTTTAGGTTGGTTTCTCGATGCTGCCGTCATTCCTCCAGTTTTGACCACGGGGATGCTACTCGGTAACGTCCAACGCATGGGAATGTATTGGCGCGTCATTGACTGGCCTTCGACAGTGTGGTATTTACCCGGGGCAATTATGGGATCTACCCTCGGCGCTTTTGTCTTTGCCCATCTACAATTTAAATGGTTGCCTCTAGTTTTGGGCATTTTTCTGGTTTTCTCCTCGCTTAAACAATTATTTCCCCAAGAAGAAAATCCTTTTTTTGAGATTAAAACTTGGTATTTTATGCCCTCGGGATTTATCTACGCTTTCCTGTCGGGATTAGTCGGTAGTACCGGCCCGATGATGAACCTGTTTTATATTAACTATGGGCTAGTTAAGGAACCAATGGTGGCAACGAAATCCGTTCACATGGTAGTAGTTCATGTGGCTAAATTAATCGCCTACGCAGCCTTTGGAGTTTTACATCTGCCTTTTCTCGGTTACGGTTTATTGTTAGGATTAGCGGCTTGGCCAGGTAATTGGTTAGGACAAAAAGTTTTAGAAAGAATGAGTCCCCAACAATTTAAACAAGCAGTGATGTTATTCGTTTCTATGAGTGGCCTATTGATGATCTGGCGAGAACGCGGCATCGTCTTTTAAAATTTTGCTGACAAGGGGACAAATTTTGCTAAAATACTAGATAAAGGTAAATTGTATTAACCTAGTGTAGTACACAAAAAACCGTTAAATTTACTCCTTGACTAACCCCGCAGCTGAAAATGACAGAAACCGCCAATTTTACCCTCGAACAAGGTTTAGAACGCTACCAACAGGGAGAAAGCGCCGCCAGTTTATTGCCGGAATTTAAACAATTAAGCGATCGCAATCCGAAAAATGCCGCCGTTTGGTCCTGTTTAGCTTGGTTATATATGCTCACCGATAAACCGGAATTAGCCCTAAAAGCCGCCCAAAAAGCCGTTAAACTGGACAAAGTTTCCCCCCAAAACCGGATCAATTTGGTTTTGGCTATGTTAGAAACCAAAACCGCCGGAGTTAGAGAACATATCGAACTGGTGCAACAATTAGTTAGTTTAAACAAAGAAGTTCGCCAAGAAGTGGATGAAAATATCGCCGATGGTTTAGCTAGAAAACCCGATTGGAAAAGTTTAGAACGCGTCAAAGCTTGGTTAAATGAATAAGAATATGGAATTATCAAAACAGTTATTACTCGGCTTAAAAGCCAATGATTTTCGGCATCCCATCGACCTAGAGGCAACTAATTCCCTCAAACAATTGCCTGGGTTAGATATAGCCTTGAGAAGTTTATTAGGTTCCGTCGCTGAGGAATTCTTTTACCTAAATAATATTGCTGCTAGTGTTTTGGTGGGGGAAAAACAATTACCCGACCTGCATAATCTCCTCCTAGAAGCTTGCCGAATTCTCGACTTAGAACCACCTCAATTATACATTCAACAAAACCCCGTTCCTAACGCCTATACCTTCGCCATGCGCGGCAAAAAACCGTTTATGGTGATGCACACTTCCCTAATCGAAATGCTGACTCCCGCAGAAATTCAAGCGGTAATGGCCCACGAATTAGGTCATCTCAAATGTGAACACGGCGTTTATCTGACTTTAGCCAATATTATCGTCCTAGCGGCAGGATTACTGCCCAATTGGGGGACAATGTTAGCGCAATCATTACAACAGAGAATGTTAGCATGGGTGCGCTGCGCCGAGTTTAGTTGCGATCGAGCGGCATTATTGGCAGTTCAAGACCCAAAAATCGTCATGTCGGTGTTAATGAAGTTAGCCGGAGGTTCCCCCAGTCTCGCACCTTTATTAAATTTAGAGGCTTTTATCGATCAGGCCAAGTCCTACGATGCCGTCAGCGCCTCGGAAATGGGCGAAATGTTAAAGGGTTTGCAAACCCAACAGTTAACCCATCCCCTCCCCGTCCTGCGCGCGCGAGAAATCGATCGTTGGGCCGGTTCCCCCGATTATCAAAATTTGTTAAAGGGGCCAAAAATGGGTTATAATGATAAGGTTAATGCCAAGGGCGAATGGCGAAATTGGTAGACGCACCACACTCAAAATGTGGCGAGGCAGCCCCTCATGTCGGTTCGAGTCCGACTCCGCCCATTAAAATGACAAAAACCAAGCATAAGAATTTATGGTGCGTTACCGCAATTTTAACTTAGTGTCAGCATTCTTCCCTCGCTTTTAGCGATGGCATGAATGATGACCAGTATATAGGGTTTGCTGAATATTACTGGAAGCCCTAAATAATCCCATCAGACAAGATAAATAAAATTCCCCTTTTTCCAGGGGAATTTTATCTTGAAAGATCACAGTTAACCCTAGTTTTCCTGTTTCGGCTGTTTTAACTTTTTCAACCATTCAGCCCGTTCTCGATAATTCATGTAAGATTTAGAGCCAGCTTTTATAACGTCACTTGCATCTTCAGATAAATATTTTTCATTCAAAGAATTTTGCTGGGCTGTATCGCTGTTGGATTCTGTCGCAAAACTGTTTTGCCCCTTGTTTAGTAAACCTGAAAGCATAGCCTTCCTCTCCTGGTGCTAGTGTTACCCAATTCATACCCTCCATCATAACCTGCTTTTCATAATAGGGGATCGCCTCTGAGAGAGAGTGCAGCAAAATCAAAGTTTCATGACAATCCCCAGTACATAGCGACAATGCCATATTGACTACATACCAGATTAACCATAATCCCACTGGCTTGTAAGATGTCTGTTTATCAATTCTCTCTAGATAATCGATGAATATATACTCTGGAGACTTATTTTTAAGTTCTTCAATATCTTCGACAGAGTCGTTAAATGCCGAAAAATGAACTAAACCTAAACACTTTCCATTAAGTGTCAGTTTAACTATTGCCTGATACTGAAAATCGGCTTTTTCCCAGAAAGACTCCCAATAGAATTCGCACTCTCCTCGTTTTAATGAGGGCATATCATCTTGAGTTGCTTCTGTTAATTCAGCTTGTCCAATAGAACCGGATTGATCTTGAAGGGTGACTTGATAACGAGATAATGCCATCTACAGGATTATTCTGGGGGATATATTTCTATTATCTCACTCTCGTGTAAGAGTTGCGCTAATACAAGTCTGAATTGGGGAGTATCTCATTTATGCAAGCGAGTAATTATACTTATCCCTAAAACTGGTTTCTAGCAAGGCTTTCAAAATAGCTTGACATAAAAACCTGATTTAGGGGTTACAAAGGTGAGATGCCCCCGATTATAACAACGACTAACTCATGCAACAAGCAAGAGTGGAGAGAACCTTCGTCTATTAGAAGGCAGTGCCGCCATTATACAGCAAAGAATAGCCAAAAAGTAGTTAGCAAAATAAATCTTAACATTACCTAGGTTCGGGTTAAGCAGATTATCGCCAAGTCCCAAAATATTCTGATTTAGGAATTTGCCTTATTTCTCAACTTCCCCCATATAAATATAGTAGCTATGGCTAAAAGTCTTACAGAGCTTGAGTTAAAGCAATGTAATACCAATAAACTACTCTAGATACAGTCAACACTTCTGCCATACTTCCCACTTCCGACTCATAGTGACAGAAGAGGGCTATAATTAATCTTAATAGACAGTCGATCGAGAGAAACAATATGTTAAATGCAGTGGAATTTAAAGCCAAAATCAAACAAGGTATTATCGAAATTCCCGAAGAATACCAACAGGACTTGAGGGAAGACAGCGAAGTGCAAGTTATTGTGATCAAACAAACGACAAATATAACGAAGTCAGAACTTAAAAATGAGAGAGTTATCGATGATTTAACTGAAAATCCTGCCAAAGTCTCTGGATTCCTATCTCGTGATGAAATTTATAATCGCCAATCGTAATTAAAAATGGGAACCAGCTTTATTGATACTAATATTTGGCTTTATCGGCTCTTTGAAGATCAACGGATGGAAGTTTTAGAAAGAGAGAGAAAGCGTATTATTGCCACTTCTATTACTGAAGAGTCGGGCTTAATTGTTAGCACTCAAGTTATTAATCAAATTTCCATTAATTTGCTTAGAAAAGCTAAGTTTCAGGAAGAGAGAATTAGCTCTATCAATCGAGAACTTTACAATCGTTGTCGAGTGGTAGAATTTAACTTAAAAATTCTTGAATCTGCTTCTAATCTTCGTACTCAATAAAGTTTTTCCTTTTGGGATAGTTTAATTGTAGCTAGTGCCTTAGCAGCCGAGGCTAATATTCTTTACTCTGAAGATATGCAGGATGGATTAATAATATCCAATCAACTAACTTTGATTAATCCCTTTCGCTCGAGTTGATTATCAGTATGATATTATTGAATTAGTTATTTAATCAATAGTGATGAATAGGCAACAAAAGCGAGTTTTATCCCTATTTTCTGGCTGCGGGGGAATGGACTTAGGATTAGAGGGAGATTTTTGGGTACATCAAGACTGCATTAATGAAAATATCCATCAGGATTGGGTAGTAGAAAGACGAGAACCTTGGCTAAAACTGCAGCACACTACTTTTGAAACTGTCTTTGCCAATGATATAACTAAAGCGGCTCATAATGCTTGGATTCCCTACTTTGAAAAAAGAGGTAAAAAAGATGTTTTTCACTTGGGGAGTATTGTCGATTTAGTTAAACAAGTGGAAAAAAGAGAATTTCAATTTCCCAGTAATATCGATGTGGTAACAGGAGGTTTTCCCTGTCAAGATTTTAGTGTTTCAGGCAAAAGAAAGGGATTTAATTCTCATAAAAGTCACACGGGGAAACTGCTAGACGAGAGTGAAGATAGTTTTCAGGATAATCGCGGGAAACTCTATCATTGGATGAAAAGAGTGATTGAATTAACCTTACCTAAAGTTTTTATTGCTGAAAATGTCAAAGGTTTAATCTCTTTGGCTAATGTTAAAGAGATTATAGAACAGGATTTTAGAAATATCGGTAAAGATGGATATATAGTTATCCCTAAACTTCTCTTTGCTCCCGATTACGGAATTCCCCAAACTAGGGAAAGAATTATCTTTATCGGTTTAAATAAAACCTATTTAAAAGCGACAGCGATAGCACATCTAGAAAATAATGATATTTTTCCCCGTCCAACCCATGAAGTTAAAACTTACAGTACAGTGGGCCAAATATTATCAGGTTTAGCAGAACCGGAAGATGAGTTATTTGACCTCTCACAAAAAAGCTATTCAAAAGCTAAATATTATGGTAAAACTCAGGGACAAATCGAGGTTAATTTACAGGGTTTAAGTCCGACTATTCGCTCGGAACATCACGGTAATATTGAATTTAGGAGATTATCTTTAGAATTAGGGGGCAAGATAGTTAATGAGTTAGAAGCAGGGTTAAAAATGAGACGTTTAACCGTGCGGGAATGTGCGAGAATACAGACTTTTCCCGATGATTTTCAATTTGTGCGTCAACAAAACAAGGGAGATGAAAAATATTCACTTTCGGCTACGGATGGTTACAAATTAATTGGTAATGCTGTCCCACCTTTGCTTGCTTACCATATTGCTAAACATTTAGAAAATCAATGGGATTATTTGTTTGAAGATATTTATTCAGCTACCCAAAATTTATGTGTAGCATTGCCTTAATAATTTCTGCTAATTATGAATTATGAAGTGTGGAGAATAAATAAAAATAATCTCCTGACGACCGACTCCTCAAAATCCCAACTTTACACCTCACCCTTAAGATAACTGCTATAGTCTGATACTAAATCCGGTTATTAAAAACTGATTATTTATTCACCCTTTTGCCTGTCCTTATAAGTAGGGTTTGCTGAATAAATCTAAAAACCTTGTTGGATAATATTTTTAGGCTTTTTTGAAATCAAAAAGTGCCAGCCATTGGAGTGTTCGGGGGGGAAATTTAGGCACTTTTTCCCTGAAAATTAGGTAATTGACCCCCTGAAAATGGGTAAAACCCCACACCCCACACCCCACACCCCACACCCCACACCTCACTCTTAAGATAACTATTTATAACCTGAGTTCGGAATCAGGGAAAACTGCCAAATTTCCCTAACCCGAACTAACCTTGATTACAAAACCTTATGGGTGTGAGAATGTTGTTTGACGTTATCCTCCGTCCGCACCACATGAACAGCATTTAAGATGCGTTTTTTCTCTAGGGAAAAGTTTAAATTATCTTTTTGGCTGCCCAAGGGGATTAACCCTTGCAGGTGGGGTTGATTTTTGTAGGTGCGAGTGGCCGCAATCGCCCTTTCAACAAAATTCTCGCATAATTGGGCATTATCGGGGAAATTACTGGGTATTTGAGGATTATCGTCCTGAAAAACCTCTCCTAAACTCATAGCGCGGGCAAATTCGTAGGAAGTGGGAACTCCTTTGACAATTGCCTCTAGGGCCGCCGAGGGAATCGGTTCTAACACCGCCACTTTTTCTAATTCTCCCTCCTGTTTGAGAAAACAAATCGCTAAACCGAATACACAATAATCATCTTTTGTCAAGTCAGAAATGTTTAAGAATTGTGTCGCTGTGGCCATTATTTTTATCCTGAGTCGCTCTTTATTTAATCTTGCGGGTGATCAGCGCTCAAATCAAGGTTTTTCTTAAGAGATATGAAGGAGAAAAATTTAGCAGGGTTGGGCAACGCTAACGCACCCCCAGACGGAAAAAACTGATAGCTGTTAGACTAGAAACCAGCAGATTAACTGATAAACGAGCTTTATGTCACCCACTCTACTCATCTCCAAAGAACTCCCCACCCTGAAATATAATCCTAGTCTGGAGCGCTTTGATAGCTCTTGGGCGGCCCCTTTATCTACCCTTCTGGGACTGGGACGGGCTGCCGGGGCGACTTTTATCGAATTTTTCCTCGAAAGAGTCAACTATATCAGTTGTTTAGCCGAAGATGACACCATCACCAGTCTCTCACCGAAACTATCTACAGGGGCAGGAATCCGCCTTTTTCGCGGTAAAGCTGATTGTTATGTCAGTACCAACGATTTAAGCTTCCAAGGCTTAAAAAATGCCCTAGAAAAAGGTTTATCGATTCTGGGTTTAAACCTACCCGGTCCTAACGCATATATTCCCGAAATCAATCTGGAAATGTTCCGGGATTATGCCACGGTCAAAAATAAAGATATTTGGCTGAATAATTGCAGTTCTTTGGGAGAAATGGGTGATATTCTCCTAACTGCTAACGTTCAACTCAATCAGAAAGCCTCTCACGTCCAATCTCGTCGCGCCGCTTATTTTCGCGATTGGCAAGAAATTTTAGTTGCCGCTAGTGATGGCACTTTTGCCCGGGATATTCGCCTCACCCAATCCGTGGGCTATAATCTCCTCTGTGCCGATGGAACTAATCGTTCTAGCATTGGTAAACGGGTGGGTAGTACCAGTAATCCCGATTTTCTGCGGACGTGGAATGCCGAGGAATCGGCGGCAGAAGTGGCCGAATCGGCGGGTAAAATGCTTTACGCTGACTATGTAGAATCTGGCAGTTATCCCATCGTCATGGCCAATGAATTTGGCGGTGTTATCTTCCACGAAGCTTGTGGCCATTTGCTAGAAACTACCCAAATCGAACAAAAAACCACGCCCTTTCTCGATAAAAAAGGCGAAAAAATCGCCCACGAAAACCTGACGGCTTGGGACGAAGGATTATCCGATAAAGCTTTCGGTACTATCGATATGGATGATGAGGGAATGCCGGCCCAGCGTACTCTCCTAATTGAAAATGGTATCCTAAAAAACTTCATTGCCGATCGCACTGGTTCAATTAAAACCGGCCATCCGCGCACAGGTAGCGGTCGCCGTCAAAACTACACCTATGCGGCCGCTAGTCGGATGCGGAATACCTACATCGCTACCGGGGAATATACCCTCGATAATCTCTTTAATTCCATCGATAAAGGCATTTATTGCAAAAAAATGGGCGGTGGTAGTGTGGGGGCCACGGGGGAATTTAATTTCGCTGTCGAGGAAGCTTATCTTATCGAAAACGGCAACCTGACTAAACCCCTGAAAGGCGCGACTTTAATCGGTTCAGCTAAGGAGATTATGAATAAAATCTCTATGTGTTCCCAAGATTTAGGTCTAGCGGCGGGTTTTTGCGGTTCCGTCAGTGGTAGCGTTTATGTCACCGTTGGTCAACCCCATTTAAAAGTCGATTCTATTACCGTTGGCGGTCGTTAATCATGGCCTTAGTGATTCTCTACTATTTCCTCATCGCCATCATGATAGTGGGGATAATTGGCGAACTGCTGCCCGCTGTCCCCGGCATGAGTTTGATTTTAATCGCCATGCTGGTGTGGGGTTTTGTGACCAAATTTGCGGGGATGGGGGTCGCTTTAACCGTGGCCTTTGTTATCCTTCTCCTCAGTCTGGGGGTGGAATTCCTCGCTAGTTATCTCGGCGCGCAAAAAGTTGGGGCCAGCAATTGGAGTCAAATCGGGCTAGTAGTGGGTTTATTAGCGGGAATATTCGGGCTTTTACCCGCTTTACCCATTGGCGGCCCAATTATCGGCTTATTTGTCGGTCCGGTGGTGGGGGCTTTTGTGGGAGAATACGCCTATCGTCGCGATTTAGAATTAACCCCCCGTTTGCAACAATCCCTAAAAGTCTGTGTCGGTATCGTCGTCGGTACAGTTATCGGTCACGTTGCCAAAGCTATGCTGGCCACGGCTGCCGTTATCGTCTTTATTGTCACCACCTGGCCCAATTTAGCCAATTTAGGCTAAGTATAGCTATCAGCCGTCAGGAGACAGGATTCAGCTTTTATTTATTCTCCCCATCACCCCAACCCCTAACCCCCCCATAAATCTATGCCAAAAGTCGAAGATATCGCCCAAATCGCTAATTCTAGCGCCCAAGCTTTAGGAATTGCTAAATACGACATCTATGGTTCTTCTGTCGATGAAACCGATGTGGATGTGTTTCAAGGGGAACCGAAACAGGTACAAGCTTCCAATCGTTCCAGCGTTATCGTTCGCGTCTGGAATCAGGATAATCAAGTCGGTATCACCTCGACCACCGATGTGGACCCGGTGGGACTGCAATTAGCCCTGAAAACCGCCCAAGAAGCCAGCTTTTTTGGGGTTAAGGAAAATGTCCCCGATTTTAGTCCCGCGGCCACTGCACCTACCACAGAAGTGGCCAGCGAAATGTCTAATCAAGCACCTGTATCCACTCTCATCGATAAGTTATTAGCCGCCGAAAAATCTTTACTAACTGCCCATCCGGCTATTGCCAGTGTTCCCTATAACGGTTTGGGACAACAGCAGGTCAGACGTTTTTATCTCAATAGCGACGGGGCAATGCGTCAGGAAGCGCGTAGTTATGCCAGTGTGTATTTATACACCAAAACCGAACAGGAAGGCAAAAAACCCCGCAGCGCCGGCGCTTTTCGGGTCAGTCCGGGCCTGGAAAAATTAGATATCGATGGTTGCATCGAGGAAGCGATTACCAAAACTGTTAGCCATCTGGACTATCAACCGATTACCACGGGTAAATATTTGGTGGTTTTTGCCCCTCGCGCCTTTTTGAGTCTAATCGGAGCATTTTCTAATCTGTTTAATGCCCAAAATGTCCTTGATAAACAGAGTCTTTCTACTCCTGAATCTTTGGGAACACAAATCGCTGCTACTGCCTTAAATTTGTGCGATGATGCCCTCCATCCGGCTAATGTTGCCGCAGAAACTTTTGATAGTGAAGGCACTCCCACCCATCGTGTGGAATTAATTAAAGAGGGGATTTTGAGTAATTTTCTCCATAGCACGATTACCGCTAAACGGATGAATACGGAACCGACTGGCAACGGTAACATTGGGGCAAAAGTAACGGTTAGTCCCCATTTTTATCACGTTTTTGCTAGTGCTAATCAACCAAAGAGCTATTCTTTGGAAACAGCAGAAAATGTGGTTTTAATTGATAGTTTACGGGCGCTTCATGCGGGAGTTAATTCTCTGCAAGGTTCCTTTTCTTTGCCCTTTGACGGTTGGTTAGTTAACAAAAATGAGCGCATTAGCATCGATTCCGCTACCGTAGCCGGAGATATTTTAACACTGCTGAAATCGATTGTTTATCTGGAACCAGAAGCAGTTATTACTCCCAGTGGTGTTTGTCCCTACGTTTGGGTAGAAGGTTTATCAATCACAGGAGAAGCTTAACACTATACCAACCCCTAATAGTAGGTTGATTCATGAATCAACCTACTTAATTTTCCCATCAAAATTAGGCTCGTCCTTTCCACTATCATAGCCTTTTTTTCAGGCACAGCAAACCCGAACCCATAACGAGGATAGCCATTGTCAGGGATGGTTCAGGAATGGCAGGGTTATCGATACTGAGAGTATTAATACCAATGGCGCGGTTATTAAAATCACTACTAAATTCAATGCGACTAATCTCGGCCAACGCACTTTTTACCCCTAGAAAAATGGCAGAATTATCCAGTGCTGTAGAAGATGTACCATTGACACTAAAACTATCCAAAAGATTGTCATTAATATCAAATGCTTTGATAGTACCAATAAAATTCTGCTCATCATCCACAGCGATTTGCGCTCCAGCAGCCCTAACCGGTTGCGCGAAGCTAATCGAAATCGGGCCGGGGTTGCCCGGGGCAGGAAATAGACCAAACTGCAGCCCTGTAAACAAGAGAAAATCACCGTTAGCAAAGTTAGTCGGGATGCCTTGAGGAATAGGAGCCGTTTTAAAGACAAAAGGCGGTGTAATCGGCGGATTAATCGGATTAATATCTACATCTAAGCCCAATCCTCTGGCGGAAGTACCGGAAAAGGAAAAACCGAGAAAATCAGCGAAATTAGGGTTAAAAGGGTTTAAAACCTTACCAAAACTCGACCAATCGATGGAATCATTACCCTTGAGGTCGGCACGATTAGTTACCAAGCTAACGGCAAAGCTGGGGCTGATAAGAGCTAGAGAGAGAGAAACCGCAATAGTGGTAGATGTTAAGATTCTCATCGAGAAAATATCCTTTATTTGACTGCCTGATATTATATTTCCCTTTTTTTACCCTAAAATTTAAGTTTTAATAAGTATGAGGGTAAGGCCATCAGTTTTTATAATTAAGAACTATTTTTCAGCCGGGGGAAACCAATTATCATCTAATGTTTGTTCGAGGGATATATGAGCGTCTGAATTGAGGGAAAAAAGCTGAGAAACCGATTTAATCGCCACTGGATAAACCTTATCATACATAGCCGCTAATTCTGGCCGTAAGCTGGGACTGTCTTCTAAACGATGCTGAATTTGTGCGCGAAAATTGACTATTTCTGCCGCCCAATGATTACCTGACCGTTTTTTTTCTTCTTGCCAATAAGCCAGCTTTAAAAGATGTTCGATAAGACGGGTTAACAGACTCATTAAAGCTCGTCTATCACTTTTTCCCATACTCTCGATTTCTTCAATTAAATTATCCCAATCCACCTGCTCAAAATTACGCTCTCGTAACTGTTTTACCGTCTCTTTTAGCCATTGATTATAATCAGTTTCGTAGGCAGTTGAGGACATAAGACCTCTTGTAAAAATCAAAAATTGTTGTTGGGGTTAGGAGTCAGTAGCCAGTAGTCTCCGAGTCAGGAGAATTAAGAATGAATAATAATTAATTAAATGGTCTATTTACAGATTTTATGCAATTTAATCCTTATTTTTGCCGTTTTTGAACCCTGAAAAATTAATTATGCAAGAGGTTTATAATTTAACTCTCCATATAAAATTACTTAGGACTGGCTGCATAAATCTACTTTTGTTGGAGAGGAGAATTACGGTCAGTAAATTCTAGCAAATATCCTCCATCCCCGTCTATTAAGAAATATTACAATAAACATGAGTAGATTAAGAAAGGTTAATGAGTTTATCCATTGACGGATAAGAGTTTTCGGGCATTACAGTACATATGTATAGTAAAAGTTCAGACATATAGAAAAACTGGCGATTACGATTCACGACGGTTGTAGTAATGTATAATGTAATGTATATACTTAAACTGGCTATGGTCACCAAAATCCGCAAGCAAATTTATATCGAAGCCGAGCAGAATAATTTACTAAAAGAGAAAGCCCGACAGACGGGACTGAGCGAGGCCGAGATCATCCGACAGGCGATCGACCGACACATAATTTCCGTCAAATCTATCACCCCGAACTTGAGCGCTTGGGAGCGAGAAAAGGCCTTTATCGCCAGTCTAGAAAACCGCCCATCACAACCGGGTAAAAGGGATTGGCAACGAGAGGACCTCTATGAGCGATAGAGTCCTGCTCGATACCAATATTCTGGTCTATCTCTACGATATCGCCGAGAAAAGCAAACGGGAGCGGGCATTAACCGTTGTCGATGACCTGATCCGCACCACCCGCGCCGTCATCAGCCCGCAGGTGATGGGAGAATTCTTTCACGCCGTCACCCGCAGCCGTCGCCCCCTGCTAACCCACGAAGAAGCTCTGGCCCGCATCCGTCAATATCTAATAGCCTGTGAGGTAGTTCCGATCACCGAGTTGATCGTTCTGGAAGCCACCCGTGGAGTAGAAAGTTACCAGTTTTCCTACTGGGATGCCCAGATCTGGGCGACCGCTCGCTTAAATCAAATCACCACGGTCTATAGCGAGGATTTTAATTCCGGGGCTACCATTGAGGGAATTCATTTCGTCAACCCCCTGAACGATAATTTTCTGCTGCCGTGATCGAACGGCGGCGACAAAAAACTTTTTGCCGCAAGCCCTATCTAGGAGAAGCCGAATTTTGTTCAAAAGTTAACTCCTCTAATACTTCCGTAACCAACTTGCCGTTGGCTAAACGCTTTAAACTTCTAATCTGAATATTTACTTGGGGAGTTTCTTCTAACTGTTGGATCAAAAAATCTGCATATTTGATTATCGCCTCACGCACCGCACTTTTTTTAGTCCAAACTTGCGCCATTTCTAACATATTAGTAACTCCGATAAACTCCTCTCCTTCCCCATCTAAACTATTATTAGCCGCATAGGCATTAGCAGTAGGACACAACAATAAAACATAGCCTAAATGCCCTTTTGTTGCAGTGCCAAATCCTTTAGCCATAAAAAATTACCCTCAAGATAACAAATCGAGCGCGATTGTCGATGATAGGTGAGATTCTATCACTTGATGACCGAGATTAACCGGTCGAGCATTTCCCTGTACCGGGGCGCAATAACGGGGAATTGGGCTAGAAACGAGGCTAATATGACGGTCACTCACCGCTAATCCATGGGTAGGATCATAGCCTTTCCAGCCGCCCCCCGGCAAATACACCTCCACCCAAGCGTGTAAATGTCTTTCTTCTTGGTCTAAATCTCCTTCTTGATAGCCACTGACAAAACGGGAAGCTAATCCCACACAGCGACACACATCCATAAATAAAACCACAAAATCGCGACAGGAACCCTGCTTATTTTTCCAAGTGTTTCCGGGTAGATAAGGTTCCCCAGTAAGACGAATAATTTGCTGACAATTTTGGTAAATTTTGTCATTAAGATTAAACAGGAAAGATAGCACCTGTCCCTCGGTTTCCTGCATAACTTCCTGGGCTAATGCTGCCACATCAGGGTCATTAGCTAACCCATAAAATTGTCTGTAGGGTTGTAATTGACTATGGAGAGAAATGGGATAATCAAAGGGTAAACAGGTCGCCCAAGGTTCCAACAAATACTGAAAAGGATTAACCCCATGGGTTTCCACTTCACTGACCACATCAATCAATAATTCTTCTGTCGGTTGATTAAACCAAATTTGTAAACAAGAATTGCCATCGAGGTCGATAATATTAGTTATCGTTAAAGGTTCTGGGTTAATTTTGAGGGTAAACTCTCGCAAAGTTTGCCCACCATCGGATTTTGGTCGCAAGCGCAGCAGATGGGGGGATAAAATCACGGGTTGATTATAGAAATAGTTAGTTTGATGCCGAATGTGATAACGCATTAAGTTATTAATTAGGATTGATATTGAAAGTTATTTAATGGCAAAGGTGAGGCAAGTTCAGGATTAAAAACAAAGAAAGTTTCTGTCATTTTTATTCCCACATCATTAACTCTTTTTTGAATATGGTCGAGAAATTCATGCAATCCCATTTCAATAATATCCTCGATAGTTAGATAACTCATTTCGGCACAAAGTCGCCCTAAACTTCTTTCTACCGAGTTCCCCCAAGTTCCTACAGGAGTCCCAGTAACTTGATGCAAACAGTGGTCTAATTCCCGCAGACAAAAGTGAATTGAACGAGGAAACTCTCGATTAAGAATTAAAAATTCGGCCACGTCACTAGGAGTAATCCGTCGTTGACATTTACGATACATTTCGTAGGCACTCACGGACCGCAGTAAAGCAATCCATTGAATTTGGTCTAGAGAAGTTCCTACCCATTGGGCGGAAGGCAAGAGATAATAGTATTTAACATCAAGAATTCGGGCGGTTTTATCGGCGCGTTCCTGTAATCTTCCCATAACGCCAAAATGCCAACCTTCATTATGAGTCATGGTTGCATCCATTACCCCCGCAAAACGGTGACTAGCCAATTTAACTTGGGTAAAAAAGTTCGGTAAAGTAGTTTGAGGATGGTAAGAGGAAGCATCTTTTACCATTAAGAAAAAACCATTAACCTGTTCCCACATTTCCGAAGAAATAATCTCGCGAACTGACCGAGCATTTTCTCGCGCCCAGCGCAAACAAGAGATAATTGAGTTACTATATTCCGTGTCAAATGTCAAGAAATTGATCACATTTTCTGCGGTGGCTGTGCCGTAACGTTTCTTGAATTGTTCTAAATCTCCTGTGGTTAAAACCAACGGTTCCCACTGTTGCAAAACACTGGTAGGTACATCTAACATTAAATTAAGGTTAACATCCATAAACCGGGCCACATTTTCTGCCCGTTCAATATAGCGATTTAACCAATAAATTGAATCGGCAACTCTACTAAGCATAATTAACTGGGAAAAAGTGAAAAGGGTAGGGTGGGTTAGGCAACAATAATTTATGCAGTAACCCACCAAAATTTTGATTATTGTCCTGATTACTTGGTTAAAACCCAAGTGTCTTTACTGCCACCACCTTGAGAAGAATTAACCACTAAAGAACCCTTTTTCAAAGCCACGCGAGTTAAACCACCAGGATGCACATAAATTTCATCGCCACGATGGAGAATATAGGGGCGTAAATCCACATGACGACCTTCAACTTCTGTGTCAATTAAAGTTGGAACCCTAGAAAGACTTAACACCGGTTGAGCGATATAATTGCGGGGATTAGCAGCAATGCGTGGGGCGAATTCTTCTCGTTCTTTGGGGGTAGCTTGAGAACCGACTAACATTCCATAACCTCCCGATTCATTAGCGGCTTTCACAACTAATTTATCGAGATTATTTAAGACATAATCTAAGTCCTTTTCTCGCCAACAAAGATAGGTAGGAACGTTATTTAAAATCGCTTCTTCTCCCAGATAATAACGAATCATATCGGGAACAAAAGCATAAATAACCTTATCATCGGCCACTCCCGTACCCGGGGCATTAGCTAAAGCGACGCGGCCTTCCTGAAAAACTTTTAATAACCCTGGTACACCTAACATTGAATCGGGACGAAAAACCGCCGGATCTAAAAAGTCATCATCGAGGCGACGATATACCACATCTACCCGTCTTAATCCCTTGGTGGTTTTCATTTGTAGATAACCATCAAAGACGACTAAATCACGCCCTTCCACTAATTCTACCCCCATTTGTTGGGCGATAAAAGAATGTTCAAAGTAGGCAGAATTATAGGTTCCGGGGGTTAAAACCACCACGGTGGGATTAGGTAATTGGGGTGGGGCTAAATTAAGGAGAGTTTCCAACAGATGGGAAGGATAATCATCCACCGGTTTAACATTCATTGTCTGGAAAATATCGGGGAAGGTGCTTTTCATTACCCGACGATTTTCGAGGACATAAGAAATACCGGAAGGAACCCGCAAATTATCCTCTAAAACGTACCATTGACCATCTTTATCGCGGACTAAATCGGTTCCCGTGATGTGACACCAGATACCTCCGGCGGGTTTCAGTCCCAGACAGGGTTTCAGAAATCCCGTCGCCGAGGCGATTAATTCGGGGGGAATAATGCCATCTTTAATGATTAATTGATCATTGTAGATATCGGAGAGAAAAAGATTGAGAGCTTTGATGCGTTGTTTCAGTCCTCTTTCTAAATAATCCCAGTCCTCAGCCGCGACAATTCGGGGAATAATATCAAAAGGAAAGATTTTTTCCACCCCTTGATTGTCGCTATAGACATTGAAAGTAACCCCCAATTCAAACAGGGCCGACTGAGCGGTTTCCCGGTGTTGTTGAAGTTCTCGGGGGGGCAGATTCTGCAACCATTTGATTAAAGGGGACGCATGGGGACGAGGTTGACCATCATCTAAGAATAGTTCGTCGTAGAAGCCTTCGGGATCGTAGGTATTTAATAGCACGCTGACCTCATTTCATACCTTACCAAAATTTTGGGTTAAAGCACCGTCCTTTTAGGAGGGCTTGATGTTAAAATAAAACTGGTTTGAATCCCCTGAGTGGGCGGTAGTGAATGGCTCGATTGAGTTGAACCCTTGAACTCGAAAGTCTGCATAAGAGACAAAAAGAGAGGGTAGCGAAAACCTCGTCAAACATAGCGCAGTAGCCGCTCAACAACGGTGAATGAAAAACCAGTAAAAATCTTTGTCGTAAGACAGATAGGGTAGGGCATACCCAAATCTTGGTTGAAAGACCAAAACGCTTGGAGAGTGAACCATAAAAAGGATAACTAGATAGCAAGTGATATTCTAGTAGGTTCGGTTCGGACATAATCGTGTAAGACCTAAGTAAGGGAAACCAGAAAGGGCTGTGATGATCTCAAGAATCCTCACGCCTTTAGGCTGAGGAGTGTCAACTATTCCCAGTGTCGGACAATTGGCCTGATTTTTTGTAGTCTAGGAGACATTTTAAGGGAAATTTTAGGAAGTTAGCGGTTTTTCGTCTCTAGCGATCGCCAATCGATCCCCACCGGTGGAGAAACCTGACCGGAGCGAGAATTAGCCCTGAAAACTGTGTTACATTTTTTAAAGGTCACACCTTAAATCTTTCATTTTTCTTACTGGTTACGCGATGTTTACCAAACAAGTAACGGATTCTAAAGCCTATCAATGGTTTGAGGAACGCTTAGAAATTCAAGGGATCGCTGATGATATCAGCACCAAATACGTTCCCCCCCACGTCAATATCTTCTACTGTCTGGGTGGTATCACCCTTGTGTGCTTCGTGATCCAGTTTGCCACTGGTTTCGCCATGACCTTCTACTACAAACCCACTGTAGCAGAGGCCCTCTCCTCCGTACAGTACATCATGAACGAAGTTAACTTTGGTTGGTTAATTCGTTCTATCCATCGCTGGTCCGCCAGTATGATGGTATTAATGATGATCCTGCACGTTTTCCGCGTCTATCTGACCGGTGGATTCAAAAAACCTCGCGAATTAACCTGGGTAACTGGGGTTGTCCTGGCCGTGATCACCGTTAGCTTCGGTGTCACCGGTTACTCCTTACCCTGGGATCAGGTGGGTTACTGGGCGGTTAAAATTGTTTCCGGTGTACCTGCTGCTATTCCCGTCGTCGGTGATCAACTCGTCACCCTGATGCGCGGTAGCGAAAGCGTCGGTCAAGCAACTTTAACCCGTTTCTACAGCTTACATACTTTTGTACTACCTTGGTCGATCGCGGTCTTCATGTTGCTACATTTCTTGATGATCCGTAAACAAGGCATTTCTGGGCCTCTATAATTCAGAAAAGTATCTCTGTCGATCCGAAATCATTTTTAGGAGACATTATCCATGTCCACATTAAAAAAGCCCGATCTCAGCGATCCCGCTCTGCGCGCTAAGTTGGCTAAAGGTATGGGTCACAACTACTACGGTGAACCCGCTTGGCCCAACGATCTGCTCTATGTCTTCCCGGTGGTTATCTTCGGTACGATCGGACTCTGCACCGGTTTAGCGATTATGGATCCCACCATGATCGGTGAACCTGCCGATCCTTTCGCTACTCCCCTAGAAATTCTGCCAGAGTGGTATCTTTATCCCGTTTTCCAAATTCTCCGTATTCTTCCTAACAAACTCTTAGGTATCGCTTGCATGGCCGGCGTTCCCCTAGGCTTGATGTTAGTTCCTTTTATTGAAAGCGTCAATAAATTCCAAAATCCTTTCCGTCGTCCCGTCGCTACCGCTATCTTCCTATTTGGTACTGTGGTCACGATTTGGTTAGGTATTGGTGCCACTTTCCCCATCGATATATCTTTAACTCTCGGTTTGTTCTAAGTTACTGAACGCCGCCAGTTTTTTGCCCACGCTTGTGATTCCTGACTTTGGAAGAGCGATCGTGGGCAATTTTAGTTTTGATTTCCTCTATCGGGTAATTTGTTGTACCAAAGCGATAACATCACTGCGGCTGAGTTTTTCCTTACCTAAAGCTAGGACTTCGAGAGTGCCATGGGCTAAAGCGAGGGGAATCTTACAAAAATCGAGTGCTGGCCCTTTCGGGAGCGATTGAGTGTAATAATCCGCTAATTTCAGATTACGACGGGCATAATTATGAATATCACTCATTGTCCAACCGTGGGGCAGAAAACTTACCCCCCGGCGCCGATCCTCCCCGTGGTTGCGGGCAATATTAACCGCTTGTAAACCCCGACCAAAACCGATGGCATAACTGCGATTAGTTTCGGTGCCATCGTACCAATTCCAGAGGTCAGACAGCAATAAACCCACGGCACCGGCCACACTAAAGGTATATTGATCTAATTGCACTTCTGTGCGAATATCCCAGTTATTGCTGGCCCAGTAGGCCATGCGATCGGCCATGGCCGCCGTGGCATCCCAAACCCGGGGGGCGATCGAATCCGGTGCTAACATTGCCCATTCGCCAATTCTCAGGGTTACTTCTGGCAAAATCTCCCGATGGACTAAGCCAAAAGTAAAATCCTCTTTGGTAGAATTTTCAGTACCTGCTTGTAAATTCAGGCTAATTTGTCTTAATATCTGAGATTTACTGAAGTTATCTAGGTCGGGATGGTCTTCTACTTCATCGATCGCCCTCATACAGAGATAAGCTGAGGCTACTGCCTCGAGCAGACGATCTGGTAAACGACTTATGGGAATATAAAAAGTTCGACTCGTTTCTTGCAGAATCGTTAAAGCATTATCGCGCAAATTCATTCAGTCCTCTCCTCACGCCAACTTAGGTAACTACGAGTTAAACCAATCAGACAGATCGGTTTAGGTGATTCCGATGTTCCTAAGACAAAGTTGCTGTCTATTGTAGTATTATTATCCAAAATTTCGAGATTATTCTCGAAAAAATCAAGCTTTAGGGTCTTCTTGACAATTTTTCTTTCTGGTATAGCTGAGGGACAATTACGGCAATTTTTCGAGATTACAGGCTTAAAAAACCGATTTTACCCTTTTTTAAGCAGTATTTTTTGGCTTCATGGCAGGGATTGAAAGGAGATCACTTGTAAAACCGGCCCGATCATGGCCAGAGTCATCACATCTGAGCGAATTTGACCTATAACTGTCACTTTTGCCTTTGTTTGGATTAATTCGGCGGGAGGTTCCATTAATTCGTAGGTTTGACCGTTATCAGCAATTAATGCCCAAGTTCCCGTGCCTATTTCGATTCTTTTCACCTGACCGGTTACACTAATACTCATGCTTTAATTTCCCTCATCGAGGCGATCGCAATTGGCACCACTGTTACAAGCATTCTATCGATATCTTTCCTAGTCATTGATTGCCAATTTTGCCAGACTTTAACCTCATAAATCAGTTTTTTTTATCTAAAAAGCGATCGCTACTTCCGCCACCACTGCCAAGAGGGATGCCACAGCCGCTAAAATTATTATTTCTCGATCGGATTGTCTCATAACTATCTGAGTATAAATTACTAATCCTAGTCTATACCACATCTAACCTAGAGTTAAATTGCTATAAATTATTTTATTCATAGATAAAAAGCTATAAAAGTCATCGGCAAAAACAGCGACATCTTTGTCTGGATTGCCCTGTATTATCTGTTCAAGAAGCCCCAATTAAGCCTAACTGTTAATAGGGTGAATTAGATTCCATAGGTGTCAACCACTGGGAGATAGTTTCTAGTTTTTGACGGATTTGATCGAGATGATCCTGCACGGGTTGCAGGAAAGTTTCGTACTGTTGTACCTGAGTTTTTAAGCGCAATAATGCCAGATTAGCATCGTGCCATTGTCGCTCCTGTTCCTCAAATTCACGAGTTTTTTGCTCTAAATCCGACCATTGACCGTCAATACTATCTCTGGTTTTTTGTAAATCCTCTTGTAGTCGCTTGATTTCTGCTGCTAAGCGTTGACTTTCTTCGAGATTATTTTGATAATCATCAGCCAACAGAATTAACACTGGTTCAAAACTACATTTTTGGGCATCTTCTGGGGATAAAATTCCCTGTCTCCGTTGCATAATTTTCAGGTGTTGAGAGCGAATAGCTTGCCTTTCCCGAAGATTACGTCTTTGTCCAACTAAAGTTTCCGTCAGCATTCCTTTTCTTTCCTGTTCCTCGGCTAATTCTTCCGCGAAATTGGCTCGCTCAGATTCATCTATTCTGGCCATTCTTGCTTCTAATTCTTCCACGGTTTGGGATTGGAGAGTTAATTCTTCCTCTTGGTCGTTGACAAAAATTTCCAAGCGATCGAGGTCTGTTTGTAAATTGTTAACTAAGCTCTCCAATTCTTCTAAAGGCATTTTTTCAAGAGCTTCTAGATCGATTTTACCATCAAAATCTAGGTCTTGCCCTTGGGCGAGACGAAGAAGCATTTGTCGGTTAGAATCAGTGGTTTGTAGGGTGAGGTTAAGGTGCTCGAATAATTCCTGTTTTTGACTCAGAATAGTTTCTTGTATTTGCAATTGTACTTTAGCTGTTTCCAAAGCACTGCGACTCATCTGTAATTCCCTAGAGCTTTGTTCGAGATGATTGAGCATTTGTTCGTTGGCGACCTGACGATCTTCTATCGCTTTTTTCTGCTCCTCTAAACTCTGCCAACAACTATTTAAAATTGTCTGTTGTCCCTGCACGGATTCAAGAGTGGAATGGAGAATTGGTGAGGGAGAATTGCCCTGGTCGTGATTATTAGCTAAACGTTCCGCTAGGGAGCGAATAAATTGTTCTTGTTCTGGGGAAAGATTGGGGGAGGAGTTGAAATTTATTTGTCCTTCTTCCAGGTTTCGCTGTTGCTCCTTTAATTGTTGTTTTAGCGTTTCCAGTTCTTGTCTTTGGTGATCTAAATACTGGAATTCTGCCTCTATTTGCTCAATTTGCTCAATTCTTGCCTCCATTTCCATTTTCTGGCGGTTGAGAATCTCGCTTTGATAGGTGAGGGATTGTTTCCACTGCTCGATTTTCTCTTGATCTTCCTTGCTGCGCTCCATCAAACGGGAAATCTTTTGCAGTTGCCGCACCATCTCCGCTCCCGCTAATTCTGGGTTTCCTTGCAGTTGACGATTATTGCTCAAATTCACCAAGAGAAGCGCGCCTTCACCCCTGGAGTTAGTTTCATCGTAGGTTAGGGTATCGTTCCCCGGTATGGCACTCCACGTCTGATCGTTATGCTGACAAGCCAATAGTTTCAATTCGATTTTGTAACCGCCGATAAAACCTTTAGTCTGTTTTTTTACTTCTGCAAGGTATAGCACGAGTAGTAGTCCTCTATCATAAAAGTTTTTGTAATTGGTTTTAGAGAGACTTGGCGCTCAAGACTAGGAGCAGCCCCTCCATGGTTTTAGTCTACCCATCTGATCCCTAAAAATTTTTAGTTTCTGTCATTTGAGATAGTTTCTCTTTTTGATACATACATTTGTTCTCAATTTTCCCTTTTACCCAGAAGAAATTTTTTGAAGATTTTTCAGGGCAAACTTACTGTCCTAGTCTCAAAAAAATCGCCAGTCAAGCTCATCAATCGGCTCGTGTTTTCTGCCTCTTTTCTCCTCTGGCTGAAGTTTGAATCAGCTGACCACCCATCTAAATGATCGGTTAAGACACCATGAAAGCCAGAAGCAAGGCGAAGAAGCTAGGAATTTTGTCCTGAAAATTGCCCAGTACAGTTTGAATGCAGTCAAGCTTACTGAAAAATATGTTATGGCGCTTTTCACGTTACTGAGGTATCGACAAGTTTTGCTAACAAAGGGTTTAAGCCCCTTGCCTATGCCTCATTCTGATGAAAACTGCTATAGTGCTTTTCACGTTACTGAGGTATCGACAAGTTTTGCTAACAAAGGGTTTAAGCCCCTTGCCCATGCCTCATTCTGATGAAAACTGCTATACAATTAGCTTATCATATCCATTGTTAGTGACAAGAGGAGGGAATAAGTTCTCCTGGACTAAAAGAAATAGCGTCTGGTGGGGGAGATTCCGAGAAATTATGCAAGGAAGCTTAAATGAGATTGACACTCGCAGTATCTTACCATTGATTGAATTAGGACAAAGAACAGGAGAACTATTAATTGAAGCCTCCGCCCTTGCCTGTGCAGGGAGAGGATGGTTCTTGTTTTTTGTCAACGGTCAAATTGCCAACGGGAGCGAGTCCGGCACTCTTCCCCTCACCTGTTGGCAAGATTATTTACATCCCGACAGAATCAAAGTTAGAGAAGAACTAGGGGACGATAACCGGAGATAAATCATCAATATCCCTGAATACGCCTGTCTATGGCAATTAATAGCCAAGAATAGCTTAACTCCCCAGGTAGGTCGAGAAATTTTGACGGCGATGATTCTCGAAACCCTTTTCGATTTGTTTAGGTTACCAAAAGGTGACTTTAGCTTTAGTTGGGGGACGGCGAGCGCTCTTCCTCTCCTAACCCGAGAAATCAGCCCCTTAATTCCCCAAATTGCCAGACAAAGGCAACAGTGGCCACAATTTTATCCCCAGAGCCAACACCTCAACCAGTTGATCACTCTCAGCCAGCCGGAAGAATTAGAATTGGTTTTGCCGGGCCGAAAGTAATCTCAGTCAATGGGCTAAACGCCGCCTCACCCTAGGGCAACTATCGCGCTATTTAAAGCGAGAACCGATAACAATTGCCCGCAATCTTTATCCCTACGCCCAAAGGGGCTGGTTGCGTCTGGTGGATAACCTGAGAACTTCTGGGGGAGATAGCCAGGGAAAACTAATCCCCTCACCTCGGATTCTGTTCATCGATGACGATCCCAGCATTCGTGAAAAAGTCGGGATTATTTGCGAAAATTATAACTATTCCTGTAGTATTTTGGGTGATCCCCTAGAAGCTCTCGGTCAATCTGTAGCACTCAAACCCGCTCTCATTCTTGGCGCTATCGCCCTGCCCAAACTAGACGGTTATCAACTCTGTCATCTCTGGCGACAAACCAAAACTTTGCGGCATACCCCGATCATTATGTGAACCAGTCAAGAGGGTCTGCTGGCAAGGGTAAAAGCCAAAATGGTCGGGGCAACCGATTATTTAAGCAAACCTTTCAGCGAAAATGAATTATTACTGCTGCTGGAAAAATACGTTCAGGGGGATAGGGGAGTGGGGAGACGGGAGAAAAAAGCTGACGGAGTAGCGGCTGACGGCTTCAAGATAACTGATAGCTGAAAAAAATTCCTTTGGCTAGTCGTTTTTGACAGTGGAATTGGGAAATATAATATAGAGATGAAGCCCGAAAGGGTCAATCAAGTCCTTGTTTAGAGGGAAAGCCCGTCATAAATTTCAGATTGTGTTGGAGGCAAAAATGGGAGGAATTTCGGAGCATCCGGTCAACGGGAACTATTATCGGGCATATTTATCTATTGTTGTCCTTGCGATCCTAGCTAGGTAGGGAGTTATGAGTGAAATATTGCTGGTAGAAGACAGTCAAACGCAACGGGAATGGATCTGTGATCTACTCCGCAAGAGCGGCATTAAGGTCACGAGCGCCAAAGATGGGGTAGAAGCCCTCGAACATATTCAGAGGGTTAATCCCGATTTAGTCGTCCTCGATATCGTCATGCCCCAGATGAATGGTTATGAGGTGTGTCGTCGTCTCAAGTCGGATCCAAAAACCCAAAATGTCCCGGTGGTCATCTGTTCCTCGAAAGGAGAAGTTTTTGATCGCTATTGGGGCATGAAAATCGGAGCCGATGCCTACATTGTCAAGCCCTTTGAGCCAATTGAGTTCATTGGTACTATTAAACAACTGCTGCGCCGATAAAATTGCCTTCGCCGAGGACAGTCTAGCTATGGTATAGGTCAAGACAGCTAAAAACGCCGCCCGAACCATATAGTTGCAAGAGAACAAAAGCAATGCTTAACAACGCTGATTTTTTTGCCGGTAACGCTCCTCCTCCCGTCGGTGAACTGCACTTGCGATTCTATCTACCCTCTCAGGACGAGTTTGCCCTTAGTGCCGTGGGCATTCGCGAGGTGATGCAGCAACCAATTGATCGCATTACCCCCATGCCCAATGCTTCACCCTTGCTCCTCGGCGTGATCAATCTCCGGGGTCAAGTGATCTGGGTGGCGGATCTAGGAAAATTTTTGGGGGATAACAAGCGCTTAAACACCGAACGAGCCGAAATTACCGTAATTGCGATCGAAGAACAGGAAACGATACTCGGTTTAGCGGTGGAACGTTTGGGAGATATGGAATGGCTTGACCTAAATAAACTAGGTAGTGCCGCCAGCATTCCCGATCAGATCGCCCCCTATGTGCGGGGAGAGTGGATTCTGGGCGAAGAATCCCCAAAAACCTTAAGACTACTCGATCATCTGGCCCTACTCCGTTCTGCCCGTTGGGCGGCTTAAAATCTCAAAAAAGTAGCAGCAGATGATGATGATGATTTATAGCAATTCTTTCTGGAAATTACTAACTACTTCACCACTTTAACTTTACTAGGGGAGAGGCAAATGCCGTCAGGGACAGAATACGCAAAACTCTATGGACAGGCTAACAGCGCCTATTGCCAGGGCAACCTTGAGGATGCCGCCGTGATTATCAAAGACATGATCGCCAAGTATCCCGAGGATGCTAATGTCATCCTTTTACAGGGTCACATTCATCTAGGACTACAACAATACAGCTTGGCCAGGGAACGTTACGAAAAGGTGCTGCAATTGGCTAAAAATTTCCCCACTCGCTCCGATCTAGTGGATTATGCTCGACGGGGTCTTGATCGGATTCGGCAATTGCCTTTTGAAGACGAGGATGAAGATTTTAGGCGCGCTGCTACGGAAGCCATTGCCTACAGCGAGGCCGACTTCGATCCGGGTCAAGGTTTGAGCAATTCTTGGTCTGGGGGGTCGGAAGCGGCTGCCCCCGATTGGCAAAATGAAGGCATGGATGGGGATAGTGATCTTTTCAATGAGGGGGATATCGGCGGGCCGACGGTGGCAGAGTTATCCTCTACCGACACTATAGGGGAAAGCAGCTTTGTCATTGACCCGGAACCGACCCACCGACAAGCGGCAAAAACTGGCCGTAATCAGCGCAGAGTCACTCAAAAAAAATACGAGGAGGAGGACACCAGAGATTTTAGGGAACCAAAACGCAATGATGAGGATTTAGACGGTTTTTCCCCAATGGGTGCGACGGCTCTGACCCAGGGTCTAGGAGATTCAGACCTATTTACCCGTTCGGGAGAGGAAGCTTTAAGTGCTGGTTTGGCCCCCGAACCCAGGGAACCCCTTAATGCCAGTTCTGGTGTGGGAGAGCTTAATTTTAATCCTTCCCCTCCAAACATCCCCGACGATAAGAGAGATGGTCATCTCCCCGCCGCTTCCGAGCGCTTGCTCAAGCCAGTGGTGGAAGTCAATCCGGGCAAATTAGCCTTTTTCGTCAATGCTTCTTTAAGCAAAAAGCAACTAATTTTAGCGGCTTTAGCGGGTATTACCCCGGTGGTGTTAATTTTTGCTATTAGTATCACCTCTTGGCTATCTTCTCTATTTGCTGCCAAACCGGCCCCAAATCCTCAGGGAGGAGCCGAGAGAGTTGCCCCGAAACCGGCCCCGGCCAGCCTTTCCCCCTTTAGTCAACTTATCCTTGCCAAGATGTTAGTAGCGGGTGTGGGAACCTTTGCCGTGACTTGGCTAGGCCTACAGTTGCTAATTAGTCAGATTAAGCGCAGTCTCAACGATCTGCAAAGCCAATTCGATCATCTCTCGGAAGGTAATTTTAACAATAAAGCGACGATCTACTCGGAAGATGAATTCGGTCAACTGGCCAATCGTTTTAATCAGGTAGCCCGGGTAGTGGTTACTACCACCAGGGCAGCCCAACGCCGCGCCGCCGAAACGGAACGGGAACGGGAAGACCTACAACGGCAAGTGATTCGACTTCTCGATGATGTGGAAGGAGCCGCTAGGGGGGATCTGACAGTGGAAGCCGAGGTAAGCGCCAATGTTTTAGGTGCGGTGGCTGATGCTTTTAATTCGACTATCCAAAACTTGCGCGAAATTGTCCGACAGGTGAAAAAAGCGGCCAAACAGGTGAATCAGGGTACAACCGATAGTGAATCTTTCGCCCGCAATCAGTCCAGCGAAGCCCTGCGGATGGCGGAGGAATTGGCCGCAACCCTTGATTTAGTACAGATGATGACCGACTCAATTCAAAGGGTGGCAGAAAACGCCAGAGAAGCCGAAGAAATCGCCCGCACTTCCTCGATTGCTGCCCTGGAGGGGGATGATTGCGTGGAAAGAACCGGGGCGGGAATTCGGCAAATCCGCGAGACAGTATTGGAAACGGAGCGAAAAGTGAAGCGTTTGGCGGTAGCGGCGCAGGAAATATCGAAAATTGTGGCGGTAATCTCTCAGATTGCCTCGCGGACTAATGTATTGGCTGTTAATGCCTCGATTCAAGAGACGCGAGCAGGAGAGACGGGCCGGGGTTTTGCGATTGTGGCCGATGAGGTGCGTCAGTTAGCCGATAGATCCGCTAAATCTCTTAAGGAAATTGAACAGATAGTTTTGCAAATTCAAGAGGAAACGGCAAAGGTAGTGGAGGCGATGGCGGAGGGGATTCTACAGGTTAAAGATGTCACCGAGCGATCGGAACAGGCGAAGAAGTCCCTAAAAGATATTATCCAAGTTTCTAACCGTATTGATATGCTGGTGCGCTCAATTACCGCCGATACGGTCAAACAACGGGATAATTCCCTCCATGTCGCCCAAGTTATGCAGTCGGTGGAGTTAACCGCTCAGGAAACTTCCCAAGAATCCCAACGGGTGGCGGGTTCTCTGCAAAAATTGGTTAGTATCTCGCAAGAGCTGCTTTCTTCGGTAGAACGGTTTAAGGTAGACTCGGAGGATAATAAATAATCGGTGAGCGGTAATCAGTGGGTTATTGATTAGCTGCTATCCCTTAGAGTGAGTAAAGTTATGCCTAAACTTAGTCTCTGTATGATTGTCAAAAATGAAGCCGAAAATCTCCGGCGCTGTTTGGATAGCGTGAAAGAGGTGGTGAATGAGATGATCGTTATGGATACGGGTTCGACCGATGATACGATTGCTATTGCTAAAAGTTACGGTGCCATAGTTCCTAGCTACGATTGGCAGGGGAATTTTTCCGATGCCAGAAATGAGGCTTTAAAATATGTTACTGGCGATTGGATTTTAGTCCTTGATGCTGATGAGGAATTAAATCCGGCTATCGTACCGAAAATGCGTCGGGCGATGGAAAAAGAGGAAAATTTAGTCATTAATTTAATCCGCCATGAAATCGGAGCCGTACAATCACCTTATTCTCTAATTTCGCGGCTATTTCGCCGACATCCTCAAGTCACTTTTACTCGTCCCTATCACTCAATTATTGATGATAATGTGGACATTTTATTAAAAAAAGAGCCTAATTGGAAAATAGTTGAACTGCCAGAAATTGCTATCTTTCACTACGGTTACACCGTCGATAAAATAGCCAGCTTAGATAAGTTTGCACGGGCAAGAAAAGCGATGGAGGGCTTTTATCAGCAACATCCCCATGATCCCTATGTGTGTAGTAAATTGGGAGGGTTATATCTGAAGATTGGCAGGGATAAAGAGGGTTTTAAGCTGCTAAAACATGGTTTAAAATGCCATGGCTCTAATCCACATATTTTATACGAGTTATATTATCATCTCGCTAATTATTATTATTCAGTGGATGAATTTAAGAAATCAGCCGATCATTTTATCAAAGCAATCGAGCAGCCAATTTTAGATAAATTAAAACTGGGTGCCTATAATAATTTCGGTGGGTTATTATACGAAGCAGAAAACTACGAAACTGCCTTATCTATCTTTGAGAAAACCGTAGAAATTGATCCTAGGTATGCCGATGGTTACTATAATTTAGGACTGGTTCTCAAACAACTGCACCGGCTACCAGAATCGATTAAAGCTTATAAAAAAGCTCTCAAGTTAAACCCCGATAATCCCGCTATTTACCAAAATCTAGGGGTTGCTTATATAGTTTTTGGTAGTTATAATGAGGCGATCGATATTTGGCAAAAAGGCTTACAATTATTGAAAGATCAGGGTAATGTCTCTCGCGCGCAAATGCTGCAAGAAACCCTAAAAGCTCTGGGAGCAAGTTGATGGAGGGATGAACAATCCCTATTGAATCATCTTCTTAATCAAGGAGGGTTAGTTATGAAATGGCATCGAAAACTTAAAGATAAGGGAGATTCAGTTAACTAAATTTATATTTATCTATTGTTATGCCGTCAAACCACCTTCAGGACAACTACCGATTCAGCCCCTAGGAAGGAAAACAACAACTAAGCTAATCTGATCAATTACCATGAAAGTAATTTAGCCTGTGAGAATCATATAATAAGTTTGCCACAATTTAACTGGCCATTGCTTGATCAGCTTGTCAAAAAGGCTTCATAATTCAAGTTCCGCTTTGACAAAATCAGCAGTTTTATAGAGAGAAAACCCCACTTTAGCAGCTATCATCTGCATAGCGCGGTTATCCCTTAAAATTTCCCCTTCAATTCCATCTAATCCTTCCTTTTTGCCAATAGTGACCAAACGCTGTAGTAACTCCGTACCAAGACCCTGACCTTGATAGTCATCCCTAACTAATAGGTCAAATTCCGCCAGATTAACGCCGTGCAGTTTATTTAAGCGTCCTATAGCGATAATTTCCGGCTCTTCCGTCTGATAGTTATTAATCTCTACCACTAAGCTCATTACTCGATCGTAGTCGATAAAACAAATGCGCGTAAGACGATCATAAGCGGTTTGGCGATCGAGATTGACAAGGTGAAAATAACGATAATAAATGCTTTCTTCCGAGAGATAATGGTGAAATTGTCGCACTAAAGGCTCATCTGCTGCCCGAATCGGACGAATTAGCACCTTTAAGCCTCTTTTCGTCGTCCAAGGCCCTATATAATGTTCGGGATAGGGACGAATCGCCGGATGAGATAACTTTTCTGGGGGTGTAGTTCGAGTATGAAGAAGGATAGAAGCGGAAAGAGCGATCAATTGCTCTGAATCGGCAAAAAAGGGATTAATATCGATAGTTTTAATGCGAGGTTGTTCACTGACCAAGTTACTAAATTTAACGATTATTTGCTCCAAATTCGCTAAATTAAGCGATTTAATCCCATTTAATCCCTGAAAAGCCCGATAAATCTTCGTTTTTTCTAAAAGTCGGCGAGCGAGATTAGTATTTAAAGGAGGTAGAGTGGTGGCGTAATCTTGAAAAATATCGACTAAACGCCCACCAGTGCCGAAAATTATCACCGGTCCGCACTGATAATCGTAATTAGAGCCGATAATTAACTCATATCCTCGATCGATCTCTAACATCGGTTGAATACTCACCCCGAGAAAATGCTCCCGACCCACTTGTGCGCTAATATTAGCTTCGATCGCCTGATATGCTTGCGCGACTGCTATAGGGGAAAAAAGCGGCAATTGTACCCCACCCACCGCGCTTTTATGGATAATCGTCTGGGAATGCAGTTTCATCACCACGGGATAACCGAGAGATTCAGCGAGATTAACTGCTTCTGCCGCACTTTCAGCAATTTTAGTGACAATAACAGGGATTCCATAAGCTTTCAGTATATCTAAAGACTCTGGCTCACTGAGAATTGTTCTATCCCCTGCTTGCTCGATAATCTGGCTCACTAAAACTCGATCGGAGCCATTTTCCTGAGAATTGGCTAAAATTGGCGTTTGATAAAGACCGCGGAGATTCTCTTCATATTTCCAGAGCAAATTAAACACCCGGGCCGCCGAATCGGGATAGCGATAGGTGGGGATACCCTGCTGATTTAATAACGCTACCCCCTCTGCAATGCCCTCTCCCCCCATCAAACTTGCTAAAATGGGTTTTTTGCTATTTTGAGCAATTGAGGCAATGCTAAGGGCAATTGCTCGCAAATCGGTATTAAAGCGAGGCGAGAGAATCATCAACACCGCGTCGGTATGTGCATCCGCTAAAGCGATCTCTAGGGCGCGAGCGTAGCTATCGGGATCACTGCTGCGACGCAGATCGATGGGATTTTGGGGGACGATATCCGCCGGAAAAAGAGGCGCTAGTTTTCCGATCGTTGCGGGGGTAAGGGTTGCCAGTTGTCCATCTTCCGCCAGTAAAGCCGAGGCCGCTAAAAGAGCGGGAGCAAAACCATTGCTGATGATTGTCAAGCGTTTTCCCCGGGGAAATCGGGGAATTTTCCCTAAAACTTGCGTGATATTCAAGAGATCGGCCATTCTTTGTACTTCCACGATGCCACAGCGAGCAAAGGCAGCGGAGAGAGTTAGCTGATCGCTGGTCAATTTGCCAGCATGGGAAAGAGAAGTGGGGTCAAAGTCGGTACTGTGGCGACTAATGGCGATAATTGGTTTATTTAGGGCAACTTCTCGGGCCGAGGACAGAAAAGAGCGGGCATTATTCAGGGATTCCAAGTAGATAACGATGCTTTTGGTTTGGGGATCGTCTCCTAAATAATAGAGTAATTCGCCCCAATCCACATCTAAAAGAACTCCGAGGGAGATAAAGTGACTAAAACCGACATTTTCGCTTAAACTCCAATCAAGCACGGCAGCAGCGATCGCACCACTTTGACTAATCAGGGCAATTGAACCGGTTTTCGGCAGGATGGGGGAAAAGGTGGCGTTAAGATTTTGGCTGAGATTGCTGATTCCTGAGCTATGGGGACCGATGATGCGTAATTTTTGACCAGCGATCGCTTTAATTTCCCTGAGTAAATTTTCCCCCATCTGTCCAGTTTCCCGAAAACCAGTGGAGAGAATCAGGGCGCATTTAACCTTTTTTTCGACAGATTGGGCGATAATAGCGGGAATTTCGGGAGCAGGGGCGGTGATAATTACCAGATCGATCGCGGCTGGGATATCTGGTAAACTGCTATAGCTGGGAAGATCGAGCCGGTTTTCGGGGTGAGGATTAACTAGATAAAGGCGGTGCTGACCGGGATTATGATAGAGATTATTTAAAAGAGTGCGATCGAGTTGGGGATTTTGGCGATTAAATCCCACCACAGCAATAGTTTTTGGCTCAAAAAAGGCTCTTATGGTTTGATGTTCGCCACCACGAGTATCTAAGATGGGATTTAACATAAGTAAGCTAGGAGGCATGTGAACTGGGTATTGTTAAGTGAGCTAAAAAAGCAGCTAACCCTTACTGTTCCAGTGTTCCGATGTTCCCCGATCGACCTAGACCAATTCTAGCTGTTTAATCAGGGTTCGATCGGTGTAATTAATTTTGTCTAGGTAGCGATCGGGAATAAAACAGCCCCACCCGATTAACATTTTCCCCAAAAGACCTAGTAAACTATCCGATGCTGTAGATATTTAGAGACAGACGATGGAACTGGAATATCCCAGGGATTTGAGATAATTAGGCGGAATATCAGAAGTGTTGAATGTTAAGATTTTGAAGATCATGACCAAGTTATGCATTCGCTCTGATGATACCAAAAAGGACTGCTTATTGACTCCATTCTCAATAGTGAATCTAATTGAGCATCTGTAAAATACTGGTTTTGTGAAGTTTTATTGCAGGATTCAACACTTCTGCTTTTTGACCAATTTTTAAAAACTTGCGTTTTTTGGATCATCCCAGCACATAGGAAGGCGTAGTATGGGTTAGTGCAAATAAATTAACACCCTGTGCAACTATATTTTTAGTCTTGATTTAATTTACAAGGCTTTCAGCAATCAGCAGAGATAAAGTATCCTCTGGAACCCTGATTCTGTCGTTTTTAGTTGCACATCGCGTCCATTGGTGAATTGCTATGTTGACACCCCGCCTAAACGGTGTTAATCTGGCAGTGGTTGAGAAAAGAAAGTTAGGAGAGTGCTTGATGCCAGATATAGATTCCAAACCTTTTCATTTAGCTTTTCCCGTGGCAGATTTGAAAGAAACCCGTGATTTTTACTGTAATATAATCGGTTGCCAAGAGGGGCGAAGTACCGATTTATGGATTGATTTCAATCTTTACGGTAACTCGATTTCAGCCTATCTACATCCACAAGAAGCGACCCGCCATATTCCCGACAATCATGTTGATCGCGATCAAACACCCTTAAACATTCCTGTTCGGCATTTTGGTGTTATTTTAGAATGGGACGAATGGGAATCTCTTGTAGAAAGATTAAGAAATAAGGGAATTGAGTTCACTATTGGGCCTAGAGTTCGCTTTGTCGGTAAAATAGGAGAACAAGGAACCATTTACTTTAACGATCCTTGCGGTAATGTTTTGGAATTTAAGGCTTTTAAAAATAGAGACCAAATGTTTCAGCCTTTTACCGAGATCAAAGATTTTGAAGCAGTGGTAATGCAACAATAGGCTTCCATTTCTCTGCTACCAGAGAAAGACCATGAGGGTTACTTGCACTTTTAGGCAATTGAACGAACGAAACACCTAGAAAATCAACTTCTCCAAAATGAATCGAACGATAAATAAATTAGATCATCCTCTCGCTAATATTTTCATCGCCACTGATAATAATTTGGCGGTAGATTACTCCTATGGGGGAACAAGGATGGTTTCTCCTAGTATGAACGAATTGGAAGCGCAAGAAGTTTGCATCAGGCTGATGCAAGATGAAAGTGCCCTCAAAAATCATCTAATTAACATAGCCTTTCGTAAAAAGGTTCTGCAAAAGTACATGGATCGAATTCCCCAAGGCTTACTGGAAAGTCAGGTAGGAGGCGCTCGTTGTGTTATTAAGCCTAAAAATCACGAAACTTTTACTCTTTTAATCGATCCCGCTCATCCCAATTGGGAGCCAACAATTTTACCGATTTTCAATTGCATCGGAGAATATCTCAATCAACAGAGCGGTAAAATTAAACTGACCCCGGACTTCGGCAGATTTGCCGGATTAGCCGATATGCTCCATCAATTCACCCCTCACTCTTTGGGAATCCAATGCGAGAAAGGAGGCTGTGGTGGTAAATCCTCTTACTCGGCCACGGGGATTATTTCCGCCATCGAAACATTAGGTTTCCATCATCGTAAAGATATTCCCGTCACGCTGATCGGTTCGGCTGGAGCGATGGGAAGCGATGTGTTAAACTATTTTCTCAATCAAGGCTACAAAAATCTCGCAGTCTGCGATTTAGCCTACGATCAACCGAATCCGATTATTGCACCCCCTTCGGGAACTCTTCATATACATTCAAAACCGAACGCTTTTACCGACGAATGCTTGAAAAGAGGTGGCTTAATCGTGGCGACAACCGTAGGCCATGAATTAGAGAACTCTCCCTGGGAAGTTATGCCTAAAGGAACGACCCTACTCTTAGCGCATAATATGTCTATTCCAACAGGTGAAAGGGGTTTCGCTTTAATGCGCGATATTCAGAAGCAAGGTGTTTTCGCACTACCCGGTCAGATTTTAACCTTGGGCGGCGCTTTAACCTCTCGCGTCGAATGGTTTTGGCGACAATCGAATAAAGATGTTTTATTCGATAAAAAATTAGCTCATTTAATTGTCGCGGATGTTGTTGACTTGTTAGTTTCTCAAATTAAAGAGTCGTCTATCTCCTCTGAAATTACACCTTATGAAGCGATGTTACGCTACGCTTCGATGAAAGGTGACGTTATTATTGGCTCTTGAACTTACCACCGAGAAACATGAAAATTTTCGATCTGATTGGAATCGGATTCGGTCCGGCTAATCTAGCCCTAGCGGTTGCGATGCAGGAACAGGCGGAGACTATAACTTCTCCCCTGTTAAACCTTCTATTTTTGGAAGCTAAAACTGAATTCGCTTGGCATCCCGGAATGCTTTTAGAAAATATGTCGATTCAAGTGTCTTTTCTCAAAGATTTAGCGACCCTGCGGAATCCTCAAAGTCACTTTACTTTCCTGAACTATCTCAAGAGCAAGGGACGCTTAAACGAATTTATCAATCTCCGAACTTTTTACCCAACTCGCCGAGAAATTAACGATTATTTTCGTTGGGCAGCTAAACATTTTGAAAATCAGGTCTCTTACGAAAGGAAAGTGATCGATCTGCAACCAGTCAGCCTTAACCAAAAAGAAGAGGTGAATGCTATTCAAGTAATGGCCCGGAATCTTCATTCTGGACAAACAGAGAGTTATCTAGCTCGTAATTTAGTTATCGCCACGGGAGGAAAACCGAAAATACCGGACGGAGTAGAAGTTAATTGCCAAAAAAATAGTAATATATTTCATTCTTCCGAGTTTTTATATCGTTGTCAGAAATACGATAATTTTGCGTACCCGTATCGTTTTGTTGTTGTCGGTTCAGGACAAAGTGCAGCGGAAATTTTTGATTACTTAGGGACTCATTACCCCAACGCCCAGGTGATAGCGACCCTACGCAGTTTAGGCTATAAGCCGATGAATGATAGTAGTTTTGTTAACGAGATATTTTTCCCGAAAATGGTGGATTTATTTTATAATTGCCAACCAGAAAATCGTGAGAAAATCTTAGAAGACTATCATGATACGAATTATTCAGTTGTCGATCCAGACTTAATTCAGAATATTTACAAACTGATGTACGCCCAAAAAGTTCGAGGAGATGATCGCTTACAAATTCTTCCCTCCTTGCACCTCGACTCTGCTGTTGAAACCGAAGGAGTTGTCAGGGCTAATTTTACGAATACTAGAGAGGGAACGAAAACTTCTTTGCAAAGCGATGCGTTAATTTTGGCGACAGGATACGACCATAGTAACCGAGAGCGACTTTTACAACCTCTGTCAAATTACTTGCTATCGGCATCCGACGGGAGCTATGATATTAAGCGTAATTATTGTTTAAAAACCGTGTCCGAATTTACGCCCAAAATTTTTCTTCAGGGATTGTGTGAAAACAGTCACGGGTTGAGCGATACCTTACTCTCGCTTTTATCAATTCGCGCTTCCGAAATCTTAGAAGAGTTAAGGGAAACTCTGGTGAGAGACAATAGCCGAAATGGCAAATTATTAACGACAAATTCTTAAAAAACAATTACCGAGGCAATCATGGGTAAAATTAGATTGATGAATGCAAAGCTCCATCGAGTTCGTGTTACTGAAACAGAGCGGGATTATATGGGGAGTGTCACGATCGATAGCAATTTGATGGATCGGGTAGGAATTTTACCCCTACAAGAAGTACAAATTGTTAACGTTACGAATGGCAACCGGGTTACTACTTATCCTGTTCCTGGAAAACCCGATAGTGGTATTGTCTGTATCAACGGTGCAGCCGCTAACTTATTCACCCCTGGAGATATTGTCCTCATTTTTACTTTTGAAGAACGAGATCTCGCAGAAGTTCTGCAATACGGACATGAAGCGAAAGTAATTATCGCTGATGAGAACAATACCTGTCAAGAATTTTTAGTGCAGAGATTAATTCCCGAGCAAGGTACTGTAAAATTTCATTCTGCGACGCCTGTTAGCGCTCCCAGTAATTGGGTGAGCGCCGGTTTCCCAAAACTGAATGGGGTTGATAGTTGACGACTCTAACTCGGAATTGAAAGGAAGCGTTGTTTCCAGCCATAAGAACCAAATCTGACCATTCAATTGTAGGACGAAAAATAATGCTAATTCGCAAATTTAACATCGCGGACTTTGAGGACGAGTATAACACCTTATGTCAACATCTTTATCCTTGGACAGAGCGAGTAGATACCCCCTTCGGTTCTATGTTCTGCATTGTCGAACCCGAAAAAGTGACAAAGCGACATAATCATCATGAAGGGGAAACTTTTTTTATCATCCAGGGTAAAGGACTGATAATTACCGAGGGAGAAAGCGTTGAAGTCGGTTTTGGCGACATAGTTTATTTTCCTCCATTTACTAATCATCAAATTAAAAATATATCCGCAGATGAAAAATTATATTTGATCACGGTATATTGGGAAAACATGAAAGCGGTATCGGAAAGAGCCAAGACAAAAGCGGTAGAAGACGCTACGATATCTGCTCCCACTGTTTTTATTACTTCTCCCGCACCCTGTGCTAATGGTGATTTACATTTAGGTCATCTTTCTGGTCCCTATTTAGGGGCCGATATTTATAATCGTTATCAACGGATGAGAGGAAAGAAAACCTATCATCTTTGTGGTGCAGATGAGAATCAGAGTTACGTTCAATTAAAAGCAATAAAACTCGGTATAGATCCCTATAAACTTGCCAATCAATCAGCTACTGCTATTCAAAATACGTTAGCAAAAGCAAAAATATCGGTAGATTTATTTTTAAGACCGAATACCTTTTCAGATTATACAGAATTCGTTCAAAATTTCTTTTTAAAGCTTTATCATCAAGATAAAATAGTCCTCAAAGAAACTCCATCTTTGTACTGTGAGTCCTGCGAAAAATTTTTGTTTCAGGCATATATTGCTGGGAAATGTCCCCAGTGTGGTTCCAGTTCAGAAGCGAATAGCTGTGAAACTTGTGGTCGTTCTAATAACCCTAATGAGTTGATCGATCCAGTGTGTAATCTCTGTGGTAGTAAGCCAGTCGAGCGTCCACTGGCCAAATTTTATTTTCCGCTTAAGCAATACGAACAAAAGTTGCGGGAATATTACCAAAAAGTAAAAATGGATTCCCGTTTAACCGCAATCGCCGAGCAAAGTTTACAAGATGGTTTGCCGGACAGACCAATTACCCATATATCAGATTGGGGAATTCCCGTACCCGTTGCTGGTTTCGAGAATCAGCGATTAGACCCTTGGATAGAGTTCGCCGCGGGTGGACATATATTTGCCGCCGAAAAAATCAACCAGAATTTAAATTCATCTAAGGGTCAAGCCTGGAAAGATGAGAATACAGACATTGTACAATTTTTCGGTTGTGATAACGGCTATTTTTATATAGTATTTTTCCCCGCACTATTTTGGGCTTATGACTCGAATGTTATCTTGCCCAAAGTATTTGTTAATAACGAATTTTATCTTTTAGAAGGCGAGAAATTCTCGACCAGTCGGGGACACGCGGTTTGGGGAATAGATTTTCTGCAACAATTTTCTGCGGACGCTGCACGGTTTTATTTAGCTTATACTAGACCCGAAACTCAACAGACTAACTTTTCTCAGTCCGAGTTCGAGCAAACAATTCATGATAATTTAGAGGAACAGTGGAACTGCTGGCTTCAAGAGGCAAATTCAAGGCTGATTGATGAGTACGGAGGAATTATTCCCGAACCTGGTGCATGGACCGACAATCATCGCAATTTTTATCGAGAATTAACCAGGATAACCGAAGCAGTAACCTTCGCCTATGAAGCCGAAACTTTTTCTCCTCAAAAAGTGACCCGCACTTTGATTGAATTAGTTCGGATCGCTAGAGGATTCGGGCAAGCGGAAGCTTATTTGAGTGAATTTAGTACGAAAAAAGAGGAGAGACGGACAACGATCGCCCTAGAATCGGCTGCTGTAAAAACTCTGGCTCTACTGGTCGCTCCCATCATGCCCGACTTCGCCTCTCGTCTTTGGCAGTATCTCGGCTACGATACCCCTCTATTCGGAGGGACGTGGGAGGATATTCCTGGCTTCATTCCCAGTGGTCGTCGAGTCGGAGAGCTGCCCCTAATCTCGCTGTCCGCAACTAATGTTGAGCGGACGACTACCCCCTCGCTCTAAATCCTGAAAAATCTATATTTTTATGCAAGCGAGTCAATCTTTCTGGTTAACTGATATACCGGATCAGGATTTTCAGACTACCCCGGAGTTACCCTCACGGAGCGATGTTGTTGTGATTGGCGGTGGGATAGCTGGCGTTAGCGCCGCTTACTGGCTCAGTAAAGACGGTATTAGGGTAACGTTACTTGAACGACGCGGGATTTGCGGCGGTGCTACCGGACGCAATGGCGGTCATCTCAACCCGAGAACCACCAGTGACTTTAGCCTGGCTGTCAAAAATTATGGTGCTGAAACGGCACTGGCTATTCTACAATACGCACGCAAAAATACTGAGGCATTAAAAGCTTTCGTGCGCGATTATTCTGTAGAATGCGATCTATCTTTCTCTGGTCTTGTTTGGTTAGCCCTAGATAATCAAGAATTAAACCGAGTGCTGGAAACGGGATCGGCTCTAGCTAAGTACGGCGCGATCGGTGAATATTGGGATGCGTCGAAATGCGCTGAACGAACCCGTAGTCAAAGTTTTTTAGGGGGGATTTTTTACCCCGATGCTGGGCAACTTTGGCCGGCAAAATTAGTGATCCAGATGGCATTGGTTGCCGTTCGCCAAGGTGCGAATCTTCAGACGAGGACAGAAGTTTATCAAGTAGAAAATCAGGGAAACAGCTTGATTGTTAGAACTGAGCGCGGCGAGATTCAAGCCCAGCACGTTGTCTATGGGACGAATGGCTGGACTGCACATTTATTACCGTTTCTCAAAGACATTATCGTTCCGGTACGCGGACAGGCACTGATCACTGAACCGGCACCTTTTATGTGGGAGTTTAGCGGTTCTACCAACTTCGGCTATGAATATTTTCTACAGCGATCAGATCGACGGATTGTATTAGGGGGAATGCGCTGGCTGACACCGAATCTAGAGGTCGGTATCGATGACGATGGGGTAATCAATGCCGCCGTTAGTCAGGGATTGAGAGCCTTTTTGCCCCGACACTTTCCCGAACTTTCGTCTCTTGGGATAGAGAAACAGTGGACGGGAATTCTCGGTTTTAGCAAAGATAATCTTCCCTTGATCGGACCGCTACCCCATCGCCCGGGCGAGTATATCGCCGCTGGTTTTTCCTCGCGCGGGATGCCGCTCACTTTTTTAGCGGGTAGAGACCTAGCTGACAGGATTGCGGGGCGATCATCTTCAGGGTTTGAGAAGGTTTTCGTTCCCTTACGGTTTTTTTCTTAATTAGAAAAGTAATTCCTGATGTCGTTGACCAGGGAATAAAGGGTTTACCGTTTAACCCGCTCCCTGCTTGACCATAAAATTGTTTACTAATCAACCCAGTCGAACGGGCAACTAAATGTACTTTCTTAGCTGAGAATTGGGTGATTCTCTTTCAGTCAAAGTTAGCGACATTCTAAGGGTTCGATTTCGGTTATCACCCAAGAAGCCATATTTTCTAAGAGATCTTCTACACTTTCCTCCATATTACACTGGACAATAACGTGTCCTAGCTCATATCCGTAGAACTGAACTGAAGGCAAAAACACCTGATCTCCGGGGTGGCGCAACTGAACGAATTCCCTTGTATTGGGGTGCAACCGTACTCGGTCGAGTCCTTGTATATCCAGAATTCGACCAGGGCCAGACGGTAAAAAGGTTCGCATACCCGCACGGTTCGTCGCATCAAATACATAGTTATCTTTGTTGAATGGATTAATTCCTTCAACAACCTTTAACAGCAGTTGATAGGGATTAATCATTGGCTTTGATAGGGGGATTAAATGTGAGTTGATACATTCTCCACCCAAACGTCCACCTATTTCTAAAATTTTTGGACCTTCAGAGGTAATCATGAAATCAATATGAAAACCACACCAATTAATGCCAGTTAACCTGACTGCGGATCGAGCCATTTGAATGATTTGATCTTGCGTTTCCCGGGGCAGAGATGAAGGGGTGATATTCTGATACTGAATCGGAATACTCAAATCAATCTGTTTATCCGTAATGGCAAAGACAACAATTTGTCCATTGACAACCATTCCTGAGACAGAATGCTCCGAGCCAGTTAGTATTTGTTCTAAAACGAATTCATGGTAAAAGTATGAATAAACATCGTCTCGCTGGGGATTGCAATATTCTTTAGCTTTTTGAAATATTGATAGCGCTTGATCATACTCGTAAATCTTAAAGATTCCCCTACCTCCAGAAGAACCAGCAGGCTTGAGTAAACAAGGAACTCCAACAATATCTAAAGCTTTTTTAAAGCTTTCTTCATCTCGAACAACAGCATATCGAGGATTGACACCCTCTAACTGATCTAAAACTTTTCTTGTATTTGCCTTACTGCGGACATTATTAGCAGCTTCAGGTGTTGTTGCTGGTAAACCTAGATCTGCTCCTAACTGTGCAATTAGTTCCACTTGATGCTCTGACCAGGCAACAATTCCTTTGATGTTGACACCTGTTTCTTTAATATAGTCGAGGATAATGCGTCGAGCCTCTGCGTGTTTTGTAACGGGTGCTTCTAGGAAATGTTTGAGGTTATATTGCCGATAAGGTTCAGCAGAAGGTGCCGCCAGAATAATATCTAAACCAGCATCTTGAGCCGCCTGGATTTCTGCATCTCGCTCTAGAGGAACACCGCGTGTATTTAAGTAAAGTAAAAAGCTATTGTTTACCATAGTTAAGTCTTCTAGGTATGATTGGGTGACAATATAGCATTTGGCAATAATATGAGATACGAAAGAGAAACCTGGTTTCTAGCCGACTAGCGCACCTGATAGGCATGAAAAACGCTATAAATCTATTATAAATGATGATTGTTGTTTCCAATTACTAGAGATCAGATAAGCCGTTGACTATCTAGGGTTGGCTGAATATCAGTATAAGCTTGGCTAGAAAAGGGTTTTGGGCTTTTTTTAGCCAAAAAAGTGCAAGAAACAAACGTTGAGAAATCGAAATATTTTCAGCATACCCTATCTAAATTACTCGTTAAGCCTGCCCCCACGAAAAACTTTTTCAGCAAACCCTAGGTAGCGATCGCCAATAATACAGCCGCACCCGATCAACATTTTCCCCAAGAGATCTAGTAAACTAACTGATGCTGTAAATATTTAGAGACAGACGATGGAACTGGAATATCCCGAGGATTTGAGATACCTAGAAACCCACGAATACGTCAGACTCGAAGGTGAAATCGCTACCTTGGGAATTAGTGCTTTTGCCGTCGATCAATTGGGTGATATCGTGTTTCTAGAATTGCCCGAATTGGGAGAGGCGCTGGAAGTAGGTAGTAGTTTCGGCACGATTGAATCGGTAAAAGCGGTAGAAGATCTTTATCCTCCCGTCTCGGGAACCGTAGTCGATCGCAATCAAGCGATGATTGACTCCCCCGAATTAATTGCCGATGATCCCCACGGGGAGGGTTGGTTATTAAAAGTGCGGGTAGAAAATCCCGATACTGCCTTGGCTGATACCCTCTCCGCTAGTGAATACCGCGCCCAAGTAGCGGGGGAAAGTTAACTAATATTAACAACAGGGAGCCAGACCCTCACACTATCATAATCATAGACAGAATTGAAAATCCAGGAAGCGATCGAGTCTTCCTGATTTTTGTCTCTAAACCGTGCTGAGACGAAATTCTTGCCCGAATCGAGTCAGGTTTCACTATTTACCCAATCTATGCTAAATCCTAATCTCGCGGCGATCGAACTTTCCAAAGAGGAGGTTCAACGCTACTCTCGACACATTATTCTGCCCGAAGTGGGCTTAGAAGGTCAAAAAAAACTAAAAGCCGCCAGCGTTCTCTGCATCGGCACCGGGGGACTCGGTTCCCCGCTTTTACTCTATCTAGCGGCGGCTGGCATCGGTAGAATCGGTATTGTTGACTTCGATATCGTCGATAGTTCCAATCTGCAACGTCAAATTATTCACGGCACTTCTTGGGTAGGTAAACCAAAAATTGTTTCCGCTAAGGACAGAATTCTAGAAATTAACCCCTATTGTCAGGTGGATTTGTACGAAACCCGCATAAGTTCCGAAAATGCCCTTGACATTTTAGCCCCCTATGATGTAGTCATCGACGGGACCGATAATTTCCCCACCCGTTATCTGACTAATGATGCTTGTGTTCTTCTCGACAAACCCAACGTCTATGGCTCAATTTTCCGCTTTGAAGGACAGGCAACCGTTTTTAACTACCAAGGCGGTCCCAACTACCGCGATCTCTATCCCGAACCGCCACCACCGGGGATGGTTCCCTCCTGTGCCGAAGGCGGCGTTTTAGGGGTTTTACCCGGAGTAATCGGCACAATTCAAGCCACAGAAGCCATTAAAATTATCCTCGGCGCTCCGGATACCCTCAGTGGTCGTTTACTGCTTTACAATGCTTGGGAAATGAAATTCCGCGAGTTAAAATTGCGTCCGAATCCCATCCGTCCCGTTATTGAAAAACTAATTGATTACGAACAATTCTGCGGTATCCCGCAAGCGCAAGCACAAGAAGCAGCAGAACAGCAAAAAATGACAGAAATAACCGTAGTAGAGTTAAAGGAACTACTTGACAGCAATGCCAATGATTACATTCTCATCGATGTGCGTAATCCCAACGAGTACCAAATCGCTAATATCCCCAACTCGGTATTAATTCCCCTACCCGATATCGAGAATGGTGCGGCAATTCCCAAAATTAAGGAATTAGTCAACGGTTATCGTCTCATCGCCCATTGTAAGATGGGGGGACGTTCCGCTAAAGCCCTCGCTATCCTCAAAGAGGCAGGTATCGAAGGAATTAACGTCAAAGGTGGTATCAGCGCCTGGAGTCGCGAAGTCGATTCTTCTGTACCAGAATACTAAACTTAGCAGTCAGCCTGATCAGTTATCGGTTATCAGTGATCAGTTATCAGATGTGAGTTTTTAGTTCACTGATTACTGATTACTGTTTACTGATAACTGAACAACCCCCATTGTCCTTGAATCTGTTAAGATCAGGGCGAGTTAGCCTTAAAATCTTGGGTGTGAGCAAACAATGAAAAACCATATTAAAAAAATTGCTAGTTGGAGCGCGATCGCTACTATTGCCCTTGGCTTAGTAGAAATGAACCGAACTGCGATCGCCTTTGGCAACAACAATCAATTTACTGCCTGTATCAGTCAGATTGTCGGCACGGGAGTGAGTTCCCAAGATGCCGCCAGTGCTTGTTCAGAAGCATTAATTCCCAAAGAATTATCCCGCTGTGTGGTGATGATTAAATCCAAAACCCCGATCGATGGTAATCTGGCTCTGCAAGCTTGTTTTCAAGTGCGTCGTCCTATCGATCTAGCTCATTGTGTGGTCGATATCCATCGCGCTGCCCCCTTGTTTGCCGCTAATTCCCCCAAACAAACGGAAACAGAAACAGCCAAGGAACCCGATAAATTAGGGATTTCTACACAGATTTTAGATTCCTGTCGTCAAAGTTTATTACCCGGTCGCTTTTCCGAGTGCGTTATCGCTGTCAGTCGTGGTGTGGACAAAAATGACCCCTCCCAAGCTTTACAAACCTGTTTAAGTGCCGAGGATTTCCCCAGGGATCTATTCCCCAGTTATCCCCAAAATCAAGACCAGAGACCTTAATCAAGATTATTTCCACGAATGTGCTAGATTCCCTACCCGGACTACTAGGGAAGTAGGGAAGGATAAACTTGACGCTGATTTGGTAGGAGCTAGAAACATTGCCCTCAGAGCCTTACTTATTCGGCAAACCGGGTCAATTGCCATAGAAGTTCTCATCTAAGATTTGCTCTTGGGAGAAAGGACAAATTTGAGGATAATCATTTTCTGGGGGAATCTGAACACCAAATTGAGCGAGTTTACCTTCCTTAATTGCCACTTGACGAGCATCTGGATAAGCTTCCTCGATGGCAGTTTTTAGATAGGATTTCAGAGAAGGAGTATTGCGTAAGTTTTTCTCAATTCGCTGGCGATGCTCAATAATAGAACAATACCAGCTATCCTTCATTGATGGCGGTGCGTCGTGCTGTACTTTTAATTTGAGCAAATGAGCCAAAAGAATCATCAAATTACTTTCTAAAGTTCTTTTTTCCGATTTTCCCAACTCGGTTAACTCCTCAATTAAGTTATCAGTATCCAGTGCGGCAAATTCCCGCTTCTGTAAGTGATTAATTGTTGTTGCGAGCCACAATTGAAAATCTTGTTCGTAGAGAGTTTTGAACATAGCGATAAGTTGTTCGTTCGAGTTAATAACTGCACTGATAACTAAGCGGATACAATTCTCAAGGCGTTGCTAATTTCTAGCTTCCCTTGTAGTTTACCAAAAAATCACCTAAAATGGCAACTAAGTAGGTAGGCGTTAAAAATTATCAGATGCCCCCCTTATTAAGGGGGGACTAAGGGGGGATCGAACCTAAAATTTATCTTCAATTTAATTATAACCAGCTACTTATCTGTATCCCTTGCTGACTGCATCTGGCTCCCTACACCATTTCCTACCACCTTTGAGCAAACCGGCGAACGATAAGGAATTAAAACTATGCCTTTAAGTTGGAATGAAATTAAAAATCGCGCCATCGCTTTTCAAAAAGAGTGGCAAGGGGAGACTTCAGAAAAAGCAGAATCTCAATCTTTTTGGAATGACTTTTTTAATGTCTTTGGCATTTCGCGGCGTAGGGTTGCCAGTTTTGAGCAACCGATAAAAAAAGCAGATAATAAACAGGGTTTTATTGATTTACTCTGGAAAGGAACGATTTTAGTTGAGCATAAA